>Ga0114999_10005178_pt1 | contig 15465 bp, 17 predicted proteins | sample ArcticOcean_MG_C_3_FD_89820 | JGI IMG/M metagenome (GOLD analysis project Ga0114999, IMG submission 89820) | Marine microbial communities from western Arctic Ocean - ArcticOcean_MG_CB8_126 | ecosystem: Environmental > Aquatic > Marine > Oceanic | place: Arctic Ocean: Canada Basin | collected...
TCTTTGCTACAGAAGAAAGATTTCCTAAAATAAAAGTAGTGAATAAATGGCCTGACGAAGCTTTTAAAGAAATTAAAACAGATTCAAATACTGCTTTAATAGCATTAACTCATAACCCTCAAATTGATGACTCAGCATTGTTGCATGCATTAAAAAAAAAATTTTTTTATATTGGTGCTTTAGGAAGTCAAAATACTCATTCTGACAGATGTGAAAGACTAAAAAAATTGGGATTTAATGAAAATGAAATTAATTCAATTCATGGACCAATAGGAATTAAATTAGGTGGAAAATCTCCTCCAGAGATAGCATTATCTATAATTGCTCAATTAATGATGGAAACTTATAAAAAATGAAAAAACTTTTTGAGATCTTAATCTTATGTTTATAAAAAAAAATTTCATAAAAGATAACACTGAATTTGAAAAGTTGTAATGAGTTTGTTGGAGTTTATAAAAAAGTCACCTAAAGCAGAGTTACATTTGCATATAGAAGGTACTCTAGAACCAAATCAAATGTTCGTCTTGGCTAAAAAAAATAATATTCAAATACCTTTTAAAAGTATTGAAGATGTAAAAGAGGCATATAATTTTAATAACTTAGAATCTTTTTTAAAAATATATTATGAGAGCGCTAAAGTATTGGTAAAAGAACAAGACTTTTTTGATTTAACTTGGGCCTATGCTTTAAAATGTAAAGAAAACAATATAGTCCATACAGAAATTTTTTTTGACCCTCAGACCCATATAGAAAGAGGAATTAGTTTTGATGTTGTAATAAATGGAATTTATAATGCTTTACGAAAAGCAGAAAAACAATTTGGATTAACCTTTAAAATTATAATGTGCTTTCTAAGACATTTAGATGAATCACCTTGTTTTAAAATTTTAGATCAAGCTATTTTACATAAAGAAAAGATTTTTGGAGTTGGCCTAGACTCTTCTGAGATAGGTAACCCCCCGAGCAAGTTTAAAAAATTATTTAAAAAAGCTTTAGAAAATAATTTTATAACTGTCGCACATGCAGGTGAGGAAGGGCCACCTAAATATATATGGGAAGCTTTAAAACTTCTTAATGTAAAAAGAATTGATCATGGTGTTCAATGCATTAAAGATAAAAAATTAGTTGAAGAATTAATAAGAAGCCAAATTCCTTTAACAGTTTGTCCTCTTTCAAATGTAAAATTAAAGGTTTTTAAAACATTGAAAGAGCATAATTTAAAAAAAATGTTAGATATAAATTTAATGGTAATGATAAATTCGGATGATCCAGCTTATTTCGGAGGCTATTTAAACCAAAATTTATTTGAAATTCAGAAAGCTTTGTGTCTTTCAAAAAGTGAAATAAAAAAACTAATTATCAATTCATTTAAATCTTCTTTTTTAACTGAAATACAAAAGAAAGATTGGATTAATAAAATTAAATGAAAAAACTTTTAAAAATAATATTTTCGAGTCTGTTATTAAGTAAATTCAAGCTTTAAATGAGATTTAAAAAAAACTTGTTACAATAGTGTAGAAGCTTTTAATATTTTAAGATTACTTCTTCTTTATCTAAGCTCTCAATGACAAGATTGTCTCCAGAACCTTTTCTATCAACCACCAAAAAATTCATGTCCTCTGTAGCTATTAAAGGAAAGTGCCATGTTCCTGGGTTATAATTGACGCCTATTCCTGGAGGAACAATAAAAGCTTCAATTTTATCAAGGTCAGGCTTATTTCCTTCTGGTGCGACAAATACTAAAAAAGTGGTTTCTTTCATTGGTACAAACGCTTGGCTTCCTAATGGATGTTTTTCCATCATGTCAATTTTCATCGGAAAATGTCTCTTTAGAGCAGAAAAAATGCATATAGTAGTTTCTCCACTATCTTTTGAGGTATCTAAATTAGCTATTCCATCATACCTTTTGGCGTAACCATCATTAATTTCAAGCGGTTTAACATCATCCGTTGTAATCATATCTCCAAATTTAGAGAAATTTTCTTTTGTAATAGGTTTGGGGCTAATTGTAATTTTCATTAAATTGATTTACCAAAAACTTTAAATCTAGAGATTCCACCGTCTGGAAAAATATTTATCTTTATAAAATTAATCTTCTTATTTTTCATTAATATATTTTTAAATTTAAAAGTTTTATTTGCGGACAAATTAATTTTATTCATTAAAAATTTCCATTTATTTGAACTTTTAACTATTGAAGAAGAAGATTTTTTATTTGATATAAAAGCAGCCTGTAAAGAGCAATGACTTGGAAAATTTCCTTTGAAATGATGAGTTGATATTTCAATTTTATCAATTTTTTTTCCTTTAATGCAGTTTAATATTAGCCAATCAAACCCTTTGTCCCTTCTTCTTCTTGTTTCCCAGCCATCACCCATATTTTTAGCTTTTCCAGGTGCTAAAATATTCTCAGCTTTTCCAAAGTGTTCGTTGTTACAAGCTATGACAGAGGCTCCATTTAATAGTGATGCTAAATTAACTGTTTTACTTCCAAAATTATTTTTTTCTTTTGATATATTTCCATAAAGCCTCAATCTTGCAACACCCCCATCTGGAAATATATTTAATTTAATATGAGTAAAAATTGATTTAGAAGAAGTATTAAATAAATGATGACTATTTGCTTTTGTTTTTTTTTTTCCAATTATCATTTTCCATTTTAAATTTTTAATATTTTTTGATTTTGAATTACATCCTTCTATTGAAATCATAGATGGTTGATTTCCATTAAAATGTGAGGTGTCAACATCAACTTTGCTAATTGAGCCTGGTTTGCCCAGTTTGATAATTAAAAAATCATGCCCAGATGTTCTTTTTCTTCTGGACTCCCATCCATCCATCCATTTACCATTTTTATCAAATAATCCCTCCTTAAATACTGCTGGCAAAGGGTTGATAATTCTATTTGCTGAAGCAAAAAAATCATCTGTCTTAAATATAATTTTAGAACCTAATCTAGGTTGTGCTAAATCAATAAGTCCATCTGTAAAGATAATTTTTTTTAACATCAGTTAGAATAGTTTTTAATCCAATGCTTGGCTATATCAATTCTTTTACATATCCATACATCTTCACGTTTAAGTATGTAATCTAAAAACTTCTTTAAAGACTGAATCCTTCCAGGTTTTCCAATCAATCTACAATGTAATCCTACAGACATCATTTTAGGGCTTGTTTTTCCTTCTTCATATAACGCATCGAAACTATCTTTAAGATATTTAAAAAAATGGTCACCAGTATTGAAGCCTTGGTTAGTTGCAAATCTCATATCATTATTATCGAGCGTATAAGGAATGATTAATTGTTTCTTTTTATCCCTAGTTTCCCAGTAAGGTAGGTCATCACTATATGAGTCGCTATCATATAAAAAACCACCATCTTCTATAACTAAATCTCTAGTATTAGGACTACATCTACCTGTGTACCAACCATTTGGTCTCTCACCAAATATTTTTTTGTGAGTTTGTATTGCAAGTTTCATGTGTTTCTTTTCTTCAGATTTTTTAATATTCTGGTAATCAATCCATCTCCATCCATGAGATGCCACTTCATAACCAGCATCTTTTATAGCCTTACATATTTCAGGATTTTTTTCTAAAGCCATACCTACTCCAAAAATTGTTATTGGAATTTTCTTTTCTTGAAATAATTTATGCAATCTCCAAAATCCTGCCCGTGAGCCATATTCATAAAGAGATTCTATGTTTACATTTCTTCCCTTTATAGGCTGAGCACCTATAATTTCAGATAAAAAAGCTTCTGAGTTTTTATCTCCATTTAAAATGCAACTTTCAGCGCCCTCTTCATAGTTTAAAACTATTTGAACAGCTATACGGGCATTATTAGGCCACACAACCTTTAAATCTTTTGAGCCATATCCAATCATATCTCGGGTATATTTTTTAGACATAGAAAATTATAAGATAATTTTAAAGTGTTAACAATTTATTAATTTGTAATAGATTATATTTTAATGCCATCAAATAAAAAACTATTTAAAAAGGAGAAATAATGAAAGCTTACTGGATTGCTTTATACAAAAGAATTGACAGCCAAGAAAATATTAAAAAGTATGGGGAAAAAGTCACAGAAGTTCTAAAAAGTTATGGTGCAAAACCACTTGTAAGAGGTGGAAAATTTAAAACTTTAGAGGGTGAAGATTACCCAAGAACTGTAATCTGGGAATTTCCGAGCCATGAACAAGCTATCAAGTGTCACGATTCTAAAGAGTATCAAGATGGGTGGGCTCTAGCAAAAGATACTACTGTACGAAATTTACAAATTATAGAAGGTTTTAGTACTGAATAGGTTCTGGATCTATACTTCTCCATAGATACCAAGTTGCAACTGAACAATACGGGGTAAATCTTTTGTTTAATAATTTTACATATGATTCTGGAGGTAAATATTTTTTTTTATAATTTTTTGAAATTCCTCTTAAAAGACCAATGTCTTGTATAGGCCAAATATTTGAACGATTATAAGTAAACAATAATATCATTTCAGCTGACCATTTACCGATTTGTCTTAATTGAGATAAATAAATAATTGCATCTTCGTCAGACATTTTAGGAATTAATCTAGGGTTAAATGATTTATCTAATATTTGTTTAGCTAAACTTTTTATTCCTCTAACTTTTTGTCTACTTAATCCACAACTTTTAAGTTGAGCAGAAGATAGTTTAGATATCGTTTTTGCATTAATTTTATTTTTACATCTTTTTTTAAATTTTAAAAAAACTGAGTTTGCTGCTGCAACACTAATTTGCTGTCCAATGATACTTTTACATAATGAAAAAAATATATCTTTTCTAGAAGTAAGCATGGCCTCTGAAGGAGATTTATATTTATTAATTAGTGAAGACATTACTTTATCTTTGTTAGATAAATATTTTTTTGCATTATTCCAATATTTTGGTTTTTTATTCATGTCTAATAGTTGATGGTATTTTTTGTTTATGATAAATTTCTCTTCTAAAAATTATAAGAGAGGCAAGGACTACAAGCGATGTACCTAATAGTGTTTTTATAGTTGGTATCTCATTCCAGATTAAATAACCAAAAATTATAGCAAATATCAAAGCCAAATATTTTAAAGGAGCAACTAAAGACACTTCGGAAAGTTTATAGGATTGTGTTAAAAATAAATTTGCAGAACCACCAGTTACTCCGATTAAAGCTAAAAGAATAAAATTTTGAAAATTAGGCATTATCCAGCCCATTGGAATTGTAACTAAGCCTGCAATTGTAATTGTAATTGTAAAAAAAATTGAGATAAGCCAAATGGGTTCTGTCGTGGATAACTTTCTAATTGTAATGGTTACAAAAGCCATTCCAATACAAAATATTAATGGCAGAAAATAAAGATAATTCATACCCTTAAAGCCAGGCTCAGCAATTATAATAACGCCTATGAATCCAATCAAGACTGCCAACCACCTAAAAACTCCCACCTTCTCACTCAATAAAAAAATTGATAATACTGTAATAAATAAAGGTGCTGCATATGATAAGCTAACAACGACAGCCAAAGGAAGCTCTCTTAATGCAACAACTATTGCTATTAAAGCCATTAAACCCATGAGGCATCTAAACAAATGTTCCTTGGATCTTTTTGTTATATAAAAAGTTTTTAATTTATTTTTTGGTATTAAAAAATAAGTTGGTAATAGTCCAAAAAAACCTCTAAAAAACAATACTTCTCCCGCAGGATAGTCACTTGACCATTTTACAAGTAAATCCATAACTGAAAAGGTGCATACGGATAGAAACATATACAAAAAACCTAATTGATTTTTAGTTAACATAGAAATAATTTGTAAATCAAATTAAACTATAATCAATGGAAATAGCAATTTTAGGATTGGGATGTTTTTGGGGACCAGAAATTAAGTTTAGTAAACTCGAAGGAGTTATCAAAACTGAAGTTGGTTATTGTGGTGGTGAAAGCAATGAAACTACTTATAAAGAAGTATGTACTGGTAACACAAATCATGCAGAAGTTGTTAAATTAGACTTTGATCCTAAGATTATCTCTTATGAAAAAATTTTAGACTTCTTTTTTGAAATCCATGATCCTACAACCTTAAATTCACAAGGACCAGATTTTGGAACACAATACAGAAGTGAAATATTTTATTCTAGTGATAGACAAAAAAAAATTGCTGAAAATGTCATAAAAAAAATGAAATCAAATTTATCTGGAAAAGTTGTAACAAAATCTTCTTTATTAAAAAATTACTGCCCTGCAGAAGAATACCATCAGAGATATTTAGAAAAAAGATAATATGTCATTAGTCAATACAAACTGGTTAGAAAAAAATTTAGATAAAGTAAAAATTATTGATTGCTCTTGGCACATGCCTCAAACAAAGAGAAGTGGCTTTGAAGAATATCAAAAGTTACATATGGAAAATGCAATCTTTTTTGACTTAGATAAAAATTCTAAAATAAATACCGATCTACCTCATATGCTGACTGATATTAAATCATGGGAGAAAATTGTATCAAGTATGGGCATTAGAAATGAGGACCAAATAATAATTTATGATAATTCTGATGTGATTAGTTCTTGTAGATGTTGGTATAATTTTATTTACTTTGGACATGATCCAAGTTTAGTTCATGTGCTAGATGGTGGCTTAAAAAAATGGATTAATGAAAAAAAACCAACTGTTAATAATTTAACAAAAACTATTAGTTCTAATTATATAGCTAATGCAAAAAAAGAATTAGTAAAAAATAAAAAACAAATCGATGAAAATATTACTATAAATAAGTTCAAAGTTATTGATGCACGAAGTAGAGAGAGATTTGAAGGCAAGATTCCTGAACCAAGAAAAGGTTTAAGAAGTGGCTCTATAAAAAATTCTTTCTGCCTCCCTTTTTCTGAGCTTGTTAATGAGGATCATACGTTTATTAATAAAGACAAAATTCTTGAAAAATTCAAGCTCACTAAATGTGAGCTTGATAAAGATATTGTATTTACTTGCGGTTCTGGAGTTACTGCTTCAGTTTTGGCTCTTGCTTATTCCATAATAGACATTAAATATACGCCAACAATTTATGATGGCTCATGGAGTGAATACGGGAAAAATTAAAATATGAAAAGATCAACGAAAATCAGTACAGCAATCATTACCTTCTTTTTAATAATTACAATAGTAGTCGTTGGAAGAACAATGATAGGCAATCATTTTAAGAAAAAATTCAGTAAAAGACCCCCTCCAGGGATAATAGTAACTGAAGTAGTAAGTAAAGATTTTTCACAAAAAATTTCAACGTATGGAACAGCTGTACCTGTAAGAACTAAATCATATAAGATTGAAAAATATGAAATAATTAACCCTATAGATTTTAATAAAAAATTAAAAAAGGGGGAGTTAATTGCAAAGTTAAAAAGTAGAAATTTAATAGCAACCTTTGATGGAGTGATGACTAAAAGAGATTTCTCAAATGATATTAAAGTTTCAGAAAGCTCTCTTTTAATAAACCTTGAGGACATATCTTCAATTTATGTAGACGTAGATATTCCTGAACTTTATTCAAGATTTATTAAAAAAAATTTAAATGTTGATGTAAAGCTTTCAGGTAATAATGAGAAAATTTATTCTGGAATTATAGATTCTACATCAGGAAGAATTGATGTTGAAAAAAGATCTTTAGCTACAAGAATAAAGTTGGAAAATAATAATCTTGATATTTTACCAGGATCTCTTTTGGAGATCACAGTTAAGTATAATGAAAAAAATTCTTTAGGTATACCTGACACAAGTTTAATGATGGAAGGTGATAAAACTTATGTTTATAAAGTTTCAGAAAAAAATATTACCAATAAAACTGAAGTTATAATTGGAATAAGAGATGATGGATTTATTGAAATAATCTCAGGATTGTCTCAAGGAGACAATATTGTTGCTGAAGGACTAAAAAAAGTTAGACCAAGACTTAAAATAAAACCCATTAAAAAAGGCTCAAAAAAAGCTGAGTCCGATTGGAAAAAAAAAGTTAAACCTAAAAAAAATGACACTAAAAAGGGTAAGTTTGATTGGTTAAAAAAATTAAACATATTTAATAAGTCAAAGTCAGAAAAAAAAGACGATAAAAATAAATAATTAAATGAATATAACCGACGTAAGTATAAGAAGACCTGTTGTGGCATGGGTAATGTCTCTTATATTAATTGTTTTTGGAATATTTGTTTTTTCTAAATTGCCAGTAAGAGAATTACCTGATGGTTTACAGCCTCCAGTAGTGCAAATTAAAGTGGACTATAAGTCTGCATCTGCTCCTATAATTGATCAAGAAGTAACACAGGTTATAGAAGATGTTGTGGGTGGCGCTGAAGGAATTAAAAATATTGATTCAAAGTCTGAAAATGGAAGTAGTACTATAAATGTAGAGTTTAATACTGACATTGATTTAGATAACGCAGCAAATGATATTAGAGAAAGGGTGGCAAGAATCGTTAGTCGATTACCAAGCGAAGCAGATGCTCCTCAAATACTCAAACAATCAGCTGGTTTTACTACTACAATGTGGCTTTCAGTAACTTCTGAAACTTGGAATGATTTGGAGCTTGGAGATTATGTTGAAAGGTACTTAGTTGATAAATTCTCTAGCGTTAAAAATGTTGGAACTATTAGAACTGGTGGTTTAAGAGATTTAAGTGTTAGAGTTTGGATAGACCCAATTAAACTAGCAGCAAATAATTTAACTATTCAAGAAGTTGAGCTAGCTTTAAGGAAGGAAAATGTAAGCCTTCCAGCGGGTACTTTAGAAGCCAATAATATCGACTTAACTTTAAATTTGGATAAATCATATGATAATTTAGAAAAATTAAAATTATTACCAATAAAAAAGATTCAAGATAATGTTGTAAGACTATCAGATATTGCCAAAATTGAATTTGGACCAGTTTCAGAAAAAAATCTATTCAAAGCACAAAGAAAAGGTGCTTTAGATTTGACTACCGTAGGAATTGGCATTTATGCAAAAAGTGGGGCTTCGACAGTGGAGCTTTCAAAAGAAATTAAAAAAAAAATTACTGAAATTAAGAAAACATTACCAGGAGATCTTAATATAGAAGTTGCTTTTAATAGGGCAACATATGTTGGTACTGCTATTGAGGAAGTTTACAAAACATTAATAATTGCTTTTATACTTGTGGTTATAATTATTTATTTATTTTTAGGTAATTTAAAAGCAGTAATTGTTCCAGCAGTTGCATTACCTGTAAGCTTAATAGCATCATTTTTAGGGATTTATTTATTTGGGTTATCAATAAATATTTTTGTTCTATTAAGTTTTATTTTAGCAATTGGAATAATTACAGATGACTCTGTGATAATGACAGATGCAATTTATAGAAGAATTGAAAATGGAGAAAGCCCTCTAGTTGCAGCTTACAAGGGATCTAAGCAAATTAGTTTTGCAATTATTGCTACAACATTAATTTTAGTAGCGGTTTTTCTTCCTTTAATTTTTATAGATGGAATTGCTGGCACATTATTTAGAGAGACTGCTATAGCACTATCTTTTTCAGTTATAGTATCTTCTTTTGTGGCGCTTACATTATCCCCAATGCTTGGTAGTAAATTTTTAAGAAAAGAGCCAAAACAAAATTTTTTAGTCAGAAATTTTGATAAATTTTTTAAATCATTCTCAAAATTCTATCAAGAGACATTAGTTTTTTGGTTAAATAAAAAGAAAACTATAATTTCATTCATAATTTTAATTATTATCGGCTCTGGAGCTTTATACACAATTGCAAAAAAAGAATTGATGCCAATGGAAGACCGTGGTGCTTATCTTGTTATCGGTTTTACTGATGAGGGAAGTTCCTTTGAGTATACTGAAAAAAGAGCTGAAGATGTTGAAAAGAGATTAATTCCTCTGCTTCAAGCTGAAGATAGTCCATATAAAAGACTTATTATGAGAGTTCCGGGGTTTGGAGGTAATAAAAATTCCTTTAATAGCTTTATAATAATTGCACTATTGGATGATTGGAAAAATCGAAAGCAAAGTTCTCAGAATGTAATGAGACAAGCTATAGGTAAAATAGTAACTGTGCCTGAGACTGTAGCATTTCCGATATCACCACAATCAATTAGAGTATCAAGTTATAATAAACCGGTTCAGATGGTTATATTAGGCAGTACCTACGAAGAATTAGAAAAAATACAATCTAAAGTTATTAACAAATTAAGAAAAAATAGGAATCTATCTAGGATAGAGTCCGATTACTCAAGAGACAAACCTGAAATAAAATTACAAATTAATAGAAATAAAGCTAAAGATTTAGGTATTTCTACAGACTCAATTGGTAAAACTTTAGAAACTCTTTATGGAGGCAAAACTATTACTAAATTTAATAAACTTGGTAAAGAATATCCAATTATAGTCCAACAGTATTTAACTGACAGAAGATCTCAAGAAGGACTTTCAAAGATATTCGTTAGATCAGAAACTACTGGAAAACTAATTTCATTAGCAAATTTAGTTGAATTTAATGAAAAAGGATCTGCAAAAAAATTAGCAAGATACAACAGACAGAGGGCTGTGACTATATCTGCAAATATATCTGAGAATTATACTCTCTCTGAAGCAATAGAATATTTAGAAAAAACTATGGAAGAGATAAGCTCTTCTAATCAAGTTGCGTGGAAAGGTAAATCAGAAGAGATAAAAGAAACTAGTAATGAATTATTTATTATTTTTGGATTAGCTTTCCTGACAGCATATTTGGTAATGGCTGCAACTTTTAATTCATTTATTCACCCATTCATTATTATGTTAACTGTCCCTCTTGCTTTATTTGGAGGATTAGTCTTTATTTTATTCTTAAATAGCTCTATTAATATTTTCTCACAAATAGCACTCGTCATACTGATTGGAATATCTACTAAAAATAGTATTCTAATTGTTGATTATACAAATCAATTAAGAACTGCTGGAAAAAATATTGAAACATCGGTTAAAGAAGCATGTGAATTAAGATTTAGACCAATAATGATGACCTCAATAAGCACAATGATTGCAATGATTCCATTAGTTATAGGAAATATAGGGCCAGGTGCAGGTGAAGCTTCAAGATTAGCTGTAGGTGCAACTATTCTAGGTGGAATGATTATATCTACTTTCTTTACACTGTATGTAACTCCAACAATGTATTTAATATTAGCAAAAAATACAAAAAGAATTGACGCTGTAGATATTGAATTAGAAAAAGAACTTCGTTAAAAAATAATATATTTATTTTTATTTAGTCTTTTCTGACATTCTTGTAATTGAGACTTATATTTATCAGATTGGTTTTTTACTTTTTTTGCTAGAACTATAACTTTTTGATTATTCTTGTAACTCTTATAACCACCCCACCCTTCATGATAGGCAATGTATTGTCTAAAAACATCCTTCTTAGAAATTTTTAAAAGAGACTCTGTTTTGTCTGTGTACCAACCAATAAAGTCCACACTATCTTTAAACCTAGCTCTTGTTGCTAATTTATTGCCTGTTTCATTCTTATATTGCTCCCATGTTCCATCTACTGCTTGAGAGTACCCAAAAGAACTTGAAGGTCGCTTAAAAGGTATAACTTTAAATATTTTTTTTCGTTGTGGTTTTGCTAACCAATCAAAATTCGATTCCATTTTAATAATTGCTAACTGAACATAAATTGGTGTGCCCCATTTTTTTTCAGCACTTTTTACATGTTTGTACCATAGATATTTTTCGTTAAAAATTGAGCAACTATTCGATGTATTTTGAGGTATGGAAGAACAGGCCGAAATTAAAAAAATTAATAAAACTAAATAAATATTTTTAACTTTAAACATACTTATCTCTAATCTTATAAATAATTAATATCAATGTAACACCCAAGATATTTCCGATTAAATCAGTCCATTCAAACGTCCTGACTGGAATAATAATATGAAGTAGTTCTAAGACGATTGATATTAAAAATAGATAAGTGATAAGAAATTTAATTTTTTTAGAATTTCTATAAGCAAAAATTCCTAGAGTAGAGATAAGAATGAATGAAAAAAGATGATTAAAAGAAATTATAGAAGTTATAGAACCTGTAATAATTTGAGGTTGAGCTAAACAATCATTATAAAGAAAACATCCAAATATACTTCCTGGATATAGATAAAATATTATCAATGCTAAATTAGCTATGTAAAATAATGGAAATGAAATTTTATTTATAATTTTCATAATGATTTTTATTTATTTTATCATCTTTATCAGTTATCAAAATATATAAAATGGCTCATTTAATTTTAGTAAGACATGGTCAAAGTGTATGGAATCTGGAAAAACGATTTACAGGATGGGTTGATGTGGATCTTACTGGTCACGGAAAACTGGAAGCTTGCAAATCAGGTGAATACGTCAAAGAATTAAACTTAAACATAGACTATTATTTTTCATCTTTTCAATTAAGAGCCATTAATACTCTTAAGCTTATTCAAGACACATTAAGAGATAACAAAAAACCAATAAGAGCATGGCAATTAAATGAAAGACATTACGGGACATTAACTGGTCTAAATAAAGATGAAATGAAGAAAAAACTTGGTGAAGATAAAATTCATGAATTTAGGAGATCTTGGGACATAAAGCCTGACCCTCTAAGTAAAAATAATCCATATCATCCCATAAATATTGACATTTATAAAACTGTTCCTAGAGACAAAATTCCAGATACAGAATCACTTAAAGATACTTACGATAGAGTAATAAAATATTATAATTCTGATATTCAAAATAAATTATTAGATAATAAAAATATTTTAATTTCAGCGCATGGTAATTCAATTAGAGCTTTATGTAAGTTTTTATTTAAAATAGACAATAAAAAAATATCTTTGCTTGAAATACCAACAGGAAATCCACTTTTGATCAATCTAGATTCGAACCAAAAAATTACTGGATGTGAGTATTTAGATAAAGATAGAGCTAAAGATTTAATTATTTTTTAATAATTCTTTGTAAACTTCAAGATTAGTTAAATGATAAAAATTTTCTAAACTTTCGTACCCATATAATCTATTTTTACTAACTAGTTGATTCCAAACTTTTGCTATTGAAAAATCACTAATAGAATATAAATCGAACAAATCTTTGTTAATTATTTGACAGCCTGTATAAATTAGGTGATTTTCAGAGTCTTTTTTAATTAAATTTTCTAAAAGATTAAAATCACCTTTTAATTTTTTATCAAAACTAAGATTTTTATTAACTAATAAAAGTATATTTTTAATTTGGTTGGAAAAATAAAATTTTTCCATACTTTGTATGGTTTCTACATAGTCTTTATTCCATAATGTATCAGGGTTTAATGTTAGAAAATCTGACTCATTTGAAGAATTCATCATATTTAAAATTCCTCCACCTGTGTTTAAGATTGTTTTTCCATCATCAATTATTTTGATATCTAAATTAAAATTTTTTAATCTAATAAAATTTTCAATTTTTTCTTTTAAATAAAATGTATTTATTATTACTTTTTTTATTCCTAAAAATTGAATTAAATTAATACAGTTTTCAAACAATGTAATTTCATTAATCTTCAAAAGTGGTTTTGGTACTTCTAATGTTAAAGGGTTTAATCTCTTTCCATAGCCAGCACACAAAATTAATGCAGTGTTAATTTTCATTTAAGATTCCTTATTTTCTTAGAAAAATTAAGGTCTAGAGTTCTTTTAAGGTTATCAAATATTTCATTATTTTTGATTCTCAATTCTATTAATTTCCAAGCATAGGGTATTAACTTCAAATATTTTATCTTCTTGTCCCTTGTTGCCAACCTTGCAAAAATTCCTATTATTTTCATATTTCTAATCACTGATAATATCTCGAAATCGTTTAATAAAATGACTTTATTGATTTTGTTTTTGTTCAGTTTCAAATAATAATTGTAAATATTATCTTTTAATTTTTTATTTGATTTAAATCTAACATCGTCAATTAAAGATGCCAAATCATAAACTCTATTACCTATTAATGCATCCTGTGTATCAATAATTGCTATTTTTTTTTTATATTCCATCAAATTTGATACGTGGAAATCTCGATGTACTAAAGTATCATTTTTTAATTTAAGATTTGATATCAAAAATTTTATCTGTTTATTGATTTCAATATTAAGTGTTGGTAATTTTTTTTTAGATATATATTTTTTTGCATACCAATTAGAAAATAATTTAGCTTCTTTAAGTAATTTATTACCCTCATAAACTGGAACCTTATAATTTTTTCCATTAAAATTTTTAATTTTGTTTTGTTTAATCTTTTGAATTTTAATAAGTAATTCAATAGATTTTTTATATAAATTAATTTTATTACTTCCACTTTTTTTTAATAGTTTAAATACTGTATCATCACCAAAATCTTCAATTTCTATAAAGTTTTGTTTATAATTTTCTTTATATAGTTTTGGAGCTAGAATTTTATTCTCAATCAATAAACTATTTATAGCATCATATATTAACAGATTTTTATTTTTTTTTTTCGTGGCATAAACTATAATAGAATTTCTTTTATTATTTGTTTTCCTATAAAAAGATCTGAATGATGCATCACCCTTAATTTTTTTTAATGTTGATTTAACTGATCTCATTTAATTTTTCCTTACTTAAACCTTTAATAGATAAAAATCTCTTATTCATATCTTGTCCATATTCAAAGAATAGATCAATTTTATTATTAATCTTATTATTAATTTTTTCAGGCCATTCAATTAATGTTAGAATTTCTTTTTGATTTTCTAATAACCCAATATTTTTTGTCTCATCACTACTTGTTAATCTATATAAATCATAATGTTGGATCATAAAAACTCCTACATCATATTCGTTTACTAAATTAAAGGTAGGACTTGTAACTTCAGTTTGATTTAGATGATTGCTCACTTGAAGACTGTTTACTAAATGTCTAATAAACGTTGTTTTTCCAACTCCAATTTCACCATGCAAAAATACTATGTCACTTTTTTTTAATATTTTTGAAAAATTTTTTGCTAGTTCAGCTGTCTTAACTTCTAATGAGATATCTATTATTTCGCTATTAGTAGCGATATGCATCTGGCTTGAATGGACCTTCTGTTTCAACACTTATGTAATCAGCTTGGTCTTTTGATAATTTTGTAAGTTTTGCGCCAACTTTTTTTAAGTGCAGCATGGCCACTTTTTCATCTAAGTTTTTAGGCAACACATAAACTTTATTTTCATAGTTTTTATGGTTATCCCAAAGTTCTATTTGTGCCATTACTTGATTTGTGAATGATGCACTCATTACAAAACTTGGGTGTCCTGTTGCACATCCTAAGTTAACCAACCTACCTTTTGCTAAAAGAATAATTCTCTTTCCATCAACTAATTCTATCTCATCAACTTCTGGTTTAACTTCTGTCCATTTATAATTTTTTAAAGCTTCTACCTGAATCTCGTTATCAAA
>Ga0114999_10005182_pt1 | contig 15464 bp, 10 predicted proteins | sample ArcticOcean_MG_C_3_FD_89820 | JGI IMG/M metagenome (GOLD analysis project Ga0114999, IMG submission 89820) | Marine microbial communities from western Arctic Ocean - ArcticOcean_MG_CB8_126 | ecosystem: Environmental > Aquatic > Marine > Oceanic | place: Arctic Ocean: Canada Basin | collected...
CCGAACCGCTGGACGATCACGGAACCGGGTTGTCGGCGGGCACCGACACGGATAATCGTTCGATGGTTCTGTTCGACCGCGGTGACAACGTCACAGTGCAGGCGGGCGAAGAGGGCATCCGATTCCTCCTCGCCTCTGGGCAGCCGCTGCAGGAGCCCGTTTCGTGGCACGGACCGATCGTGATGAACACGCGGGCCGGGATCGTGCAGGCGTACGAAGAACTCGAGGAAGGCACTTTCCTCGAACATACCTGGAGCTAGCCCGATGGCCCTCGAGATGCGATCCGAATGCGAGCGCTGCGAGACGGCCCTCGCAGCGGCCGGCCGGGCATTCATCTGCAGCCACGAATGCACTTTCTTTTCGCCCTGCAGCGCGGCGATGGAGCATCGATGCCCAAACTGCGGCGACAAACTCGTGCGCCGTCTACGGCGCGAGGGTCGTTCCGACTAGAACTCGGCCGGGAGCTGGATCATCCGCGTCGCCGGTAACCGGGGCGAAGCCGCGCGTGTCGATCCGGCGCAGACGCTTCGGGTTGAGTAGACGCCGCTAGGCGGTCTCTGCCAGAACCTCTCCGAAGCGTGCCTTCATGCGCGCCTCGGCGTCGTCCAGGGCGGCATCCTTCGTCTCGAACCACTCGGTGCTGCCGTGCAGCCGGTCGACGAGGTTCATCTCGCCGATCTCGACGTTGAGGTTGCCGCGAAACCAGCCTCGGTACTTGCCCTGAAGCGGTTCGATCCAACACCGGTACTTATGGCCATTGTGATCGCCGGCCCGACGCATGCTCATAGCAGTTCCTCACCAGAAATGGACTCGGCAACGTACCGCCGAGCGCTGTGGGGAGCACCTCGGAGGCTACAGCTTCCGCCTCGCCGTGGCTAATCGGCAGCGGGCGCGCCGATACCCGCCAGCAGGAGCCTTCCGGCATGGCGACCACAAGCACTCCCGAAAACGTGTCCCAACGACGGTTCAGGTTCTGCTCAGCCTCGTGCAAGCACCCTTACATGGGTACAGCATCAAGTTCGAGACCGAACGGCGCACTGCAGGTGCGGGCGCTTGGCAGAGGTCGAGTAGGGCTCCCTTCGACCCTCGAAGAGCGCTTCTTCCGCCTGCTGCTGCGCGTCTACCCGCGCCGATCCGCAGGCCGCGTTGCGCGACGAGTAGGGAGCGGCGCACTCAACGCCCGCCTAGTACGGAGCCAACTGCTCCGCGGTGGGCTCGGCTCAGCAGTACCAGGGTTCCGTGAGGTACGGAATCGTGGCCCGGTCCGGGAGCGCGGGAAGGTCGGGGAGTCGCGACGATCCGGCCCGCACCCGCTCGGTGGCCGCCCACACCCGCGCGAAGGTCTCGCCCCTACCCCGTCCAGCTTGAGCATCAGTGTGAACGATCGCTTCCACCTCTCGCTGCAGGGCATCAACGCCCGGATCCTCATGGGCCCAGGTGTAGCCGAGCGACGCAGCGTCGTACGCTCCGATCAATTCAGCGACCTCGGGGAGTTCGAGAAGCCGCGACCCGGTCGGGATGAGCAGTCGGATTGCCAGCTGGATTGGCGCCACATGACCGACGAGGTCCAGGTCGACGAGCGTCTCCAGAAGTCGAGCGTAGTTGTCGAGCGTGGTCCACGGAGAAAACGGCAGGAACGTCGGCTGCATGTCCAGTCGGGCTTCACGGCAGAGGTCGACGGCCGTCACGAAGTCATCGCGCGAGTGGCCCTTATCGAGAATCCGCAGAGTCGTCGCGTCGATCGCCTCCACGGCACTGGTTATGAGCGTGCAGCCGGTTTCGCGCAGCAGCGGCAGCAGGTCGCGGTGCTGTAACAGGTGCTCGATCTTGATCGTCACGTCGTAGCCGACCTGCGGGTGCGCCGCATGCAGCGCCTCAACGACCCGTTCGGCGTGGCGCGGCCCGTTGAAGAAGTCGGGGTCGCCAAAGGTGATGTGCTCGGCGCCTGCTGCGATCTGCTGCGCGACGTCGGCGAGGACCACGTCCACCGGGACGACCCGAAAGATGCCGCCATACACGGGAACTACCGGACAGTGCCGGCACAGATGCTTGCAACCGCGCGAAGCCTCGGTTGCCCCCACCACACGTTGTGAACCGTCGGGCATGCAGATCTGCGCATAGTCTGCCAACGGCGCCAACCCCTGCCGCGATGGCACCTGAAAGTCCAATCGCCCGAGGTCGACATAGGTCTGCGGTGCCACGGCGCGGGAGCCGGACCCCACGACGAAATCTGTCAGCCGTTCTTCCGACTCGCCTCCGGCGATGAACTCGACGTCATGGACGCGCAACTCGGTCTCGCACATCGGCGCGTAGAGCCCCCACGCAAAGAGCCGTGCCGTCGCGTTGAGCTCACGGATTCGCGGCAGGGCCGCTAGCGCGATCCGTGTGGCCGTGTGCATCGGAAGGTAGACACCGACGACATCGGCGCCGCGCACGATCTCCGGATCGAGTTCCTGCACCGCCAGATCCAGGCAGTCGACTTCGACGTCGGCGTTCTCGAGCCAGGCAGCCGCCGACGCCAACCCGAAGGGCTGGCGGCCGAGTTCATAGGTCGAGATCAAGACTGCGCGCATGGCGCATCAGGGTATCGCTCGCAGCGGCGAGGCGCTGGGGCGGGGTTGCCGGGTGACGACCGTGGAGTCGACCGGCGGTCGTGATCCGGCCAGTTCGGCGAGCGACAGTTCGCGCGCTGGCACAAAGTCATCGTCCGCGCCCGGGATCGGCGCATCCGCGCCATCGCAGGCGATCGCAGATATCAGGCCGAGACAGCTCGCCGCCGCCAACAGTCGCATGCGCACTCCTTTCCGCTAGAACGGGTGGGTTCGCAGGGGGGCTGGAAGGACTGTAAGCCGCTCCGCGATGCCGAACAATGTGAGCGGCCCTATTCGCGTCCAACGGCCGCTCCCAACGAGACCCGCGGAACCCATGTCCGCGTCGGCCGCCCAGGTGCTGATTTCGGCGATTCTGACGAAAACCAGGGTTCGGGAGAACCGCCTGGTGCAAATTAACTTGCTTAATACTATGCGATAGTGATTTTGGGTAGCCAGAAGTGACTTGACTTTAGGGTTCAATCTGTCGTAGAATTTTTGAATTCGTTGCTCGGATGCCCTGAACGCGCTCTCGCGAACGGGGCATTTTTTTGTCCGCAGCCCGCTCCGTGGGGCCGCGGTTTCGCCTCTTCGGGCGCTCTTTCGCCGTCAACGCGCATACGAATGCCGGCGCCTGGCTCCTGTCTAGCTTCGCGACGGGAGCTGAGACGGCTCAGTAGCTGACGTCGACGATCCGGCGCCCTTCGGCGGATTCGAGAATCGCGTCGCCGATCACTGCTGCGCGATAGCCGTCGGCGAAGGTCGCCCCGTGCGGCCCGACGTCGTTGTCGTTGACGATGCAATCGAGCAGGTGGGCGATCTCATGAACGAACGTGTGCTCCCAGCCGATGATGTGGCCGTGCGGCCACCAGCTCTCCCAGAACGGATGGTGGGCCTCGGTCACTAGAGTCTTATGGAAGCCCTGGGTTTCCTTCGGCTCATCGCCGACCCAGAACACTTCGAGCTCGTTGAGACGTTCCAGGTCGAAGCGCACGGAGCCGTTCTCGGCGTTGATTTCGATCACCTGATGGTTCTTGCGCCCGGCCGCAAAGCGCGTGGCTTCGAGCGTGCCCAGCGCCCCGTTGGCGAACTCGATGCTGGCGACAAACGCATCGTCGACGTCGACCTTCGCGGTGCCACTGCCGTCGGGCAAAGGCCGCTCCTTGATGAACGTCTGCGTCAACGCACCCACATGGGCGATATCGCCAACCAGGTAGTGCGCGAGGTCGATGATGTGGGCCCCGAGGTCGCCGAGCGCACCGCTGCCGGCCTCCTTCTTGTTCAACCGCCAGATCGCCGGCGTGCCGTAGTGCGGCATGATCCACTCCTGCAGGTAAATCGCCCGGAAGTGGTAGATGCGTCCCAGGGCGCCGCTGTCGATCAGGTTACGGATCTGTCGAATGGCGGGTACGAAGCGGTAGTTGTAGGCCGCCATGTGTTTCACGCCGGCCGCCTCGACCGCGTCGAGCATCGCCTTCGACTCCTCCGCGGTACGGCCCAGCGGTTTTTCGCAGAGCACGTGCTTGCCGGCGGCGGCGGCGGCGATGCAAGGCTCAGCATGCGCGTCGTTGGGACCACCGTTGTCGAACAACTGGACGCTGTCGTCGGCCAGCATCTCGCGCCAGTCGGTGTAGGCCCGGGCGTAGCCGAAGCGCTTGGCCGCGTCTTGCACAGCGGATTCGGTGCGCCCGCAGATGGCTGCCAGGTCCGGAACCGCCGGCGGCGGATAGACCATGTACGGAATCGTGCGGAACGCGTTCGAATGGGCCTTACCCATGAAGGCATAGCCAAGCATGCCGACGCCGACGTGCGGTATGTCGTCGTCAGCGGCCGCCCCCGCCATCGCCGTGAATGCCTGATCGCCCATCAGCTGTCCTCCCCGAAGGCGGCGTCGAAGGCTACGTCCGAGGGATCGAAATCCTGCCCGCGGACCATCTCGAGCGCCTCCTGGGCACCCCACTCGCGCTCCATGCCACAGTCCTCCCACTCGATCGACAACGGGCCGGTGTAGCCGATGCGGTTGAGCCGCCGCACGATCGGATCCCATTCAACATCGCCGCGCCCGGGCGACACGAAGTCCCAGCCGCGCCGATGGTCGCCGAAGTCCAGGTGTGATGACAGAATGCTGCTACGTCCGTCCAGCTGAACTCGGGCGTCCTTCACGTGGACGTGGAAGATGCGCTCGGGAAACTCGTCGAGAAATGCCGTTGGCTCCACGAACTGATGGATCAAGTGACTCGGATCGAAGTTGAAGCCGAAGGCCGCGTGGTTGCCGATGGCATCGAGCGCGCGGCGTGCGGTGTAGATGTCGTAGGCGATCTCGGTTGGATGAACCTCGAGGCCGAACTTCACGCCGTGGCCGGCGAACGCGTCCATGATCGGGCTCCAGCGATCGGCGAAATCCTGATACCCGGCGTCGATCTCAGCCTGGCCGGTGGGCGGGAAGAAGTACAGCTTGTGCCAGACGCTGCTCCCGGTGAAGCCGTTAACCACTTCGACGCCGAACTTGGCCGCCGCTTCGGCGGTACGGATGACCTCTTGGGCCGCGCGCTGGCGCACTCCCTCGGGCTCACCGTCTCCCCAGACATAGTCCGGAACGATGGCACGGTGCCGTTCATCGATCGGATCGCAAACGCACTGTCCAACGAGATGGGTGCTGATGGCGAAACAATCGAGGTCATGGGCCGCCAACAACTCGCGCTTGGCGTCCACATAGCCGTCGTGCCCAAGCGCCTTGTCGACCTCGAAATGATCGCCCCAGCAAGCCAGTTCGAGGCCGTCAAAACCCCACTCCGAGGCCTTGGCGGCAAGCGTTTCGAGCGGCAGATCGGCCCACTGGCCCGTGAACAAAGTAACGGGACGAGACATGGGCTCTCTCTCCTTCCGGTGGGGTAACGCGCGTCGTCCAAAACGGCCGGCAAAGCAGTGTACCGTAGGCCGCGAGCCCGCCTGGCCGGCGCTGCCGACTGCGTCAGCGATGCGGCAGATAGCGCCGCGGCCCACCCGCCTTCCCGAGGACAACGCCATGCGACTGCCCCGCCACCGATTTCAGATCTCGACCCTGATCGTGCTGCTCATCGCACTAGGTGGTGTAGGGTCCGTCGCGGCACAACAGGCGACCCCGGTCACCGCGGCCGACTACGCCCGTGCGGAGCAGTTTCTGGGCCGGACCGTGAACCCGCTGGTGTATGGCGCCGGAGTTCGTCCCACGTGGATGGCCGACGGCCGCTTCTGGTACCGCACCCAGACCACCGAAGGGAATGAGTTCGTTCTCGTGGACCCGGCTTCGGGTAGCCGCGCACCGGCATTCGATCACGGCCGTTTGGCCGCTGCACTGTCCACGGCCACGGGCGAAGACTACCCCGCCTCCGCCCTGCCCTTCACGACCATCGCGTTTGCCTACGGCGGCAGCACGGTTTTCGTCGACGCGGCGGAGAGCGCCTGGGCCTGCGACATCACCAGCTATCGATGCTCGCCGGATCGTCGGCCCGACGATGCGACCCCCTCACGGATCGAGATCCCCTCGCCCGACGGTGCCCAGATCGCCTTCATCCGCGATCACAACCTGTGGGTGCGTGAGGTCTCGACCGGCGAGGAGCGACGCACGACGCGCGACGGCGTTCTCGACTACGGGTACGCGACCGACAACGCGGGCTGGAAGAAGAGCGATCGACCGATCCTGAAGTGGTCGCCCGACTCCAAGAAGATCTACACCTACCAGCAGGATCAGCGCGGCGTCGGGGAAATGTATCTCGCCGACACGCGCGTCGGGCACCCCAACCTGGCCGCCTGGAAGTACCCGCTTCCGGGCGACGCGATCATCACCATGGTGGAGCGGGTCGTGATCGACATCGACCACGGCGCCGTGGTCCGGTTGCAGATGCAGGCTGACCAGCACCGTTCGACCACCTGCGACGACATCGCATGTGGCCGCACCTGGGCCGATGTGCAGTGGAATCCGGACTCGTCAGATGTGGCGTTCACCTCGACATCGCGTGACCACAAGGACACCTGGCTCCGTCTGGCCGATGCGGCCACGGGTGAGCTTCGCACTCTGCTCCATGAGCGTGTCGAGACCTTCTTCGAGGCAGGAAACGGCGGCGTCAACTGGCGCTACCTCCCCGCCAGCGACGAGTTCATCTGGTACTCGCAGCGCGACAACTGGGGACACCTTTACCTGTATGACCTCGCTACTGGTGACTTGAAGCACCAGATCACCTCCGGCGAAGGCAACGTCGGAAATATTGTTCGCGTCGACGAGGACGCTCGGGTCATTTACTTCGCCGGCGTCGGCTTCGAGGCCGGGCGCGACCCGTATTTCCAGCATCTGTATCGGATCAACTTCGACGGCAGCGGGATGACGCTACTGACGCCCGGAGACGCGAACCACACGGTCTCGCTAGCGCCATCAGGCGAGTGGTTCGTCGACAGCTACTCGACGCCGGACACCCCGCCGGTGGCTGTTCTCCGGAACGCCGAGGGCGCGCTCGTGACCCCGCTCGAGCAAGCCGATATCTCGGCACTGCTGGCCACGGGGTGGCAACCGCCGGTGCCCTTTAGCGTGAAGGGTCGCGACGGCGAGACCGACCTGTACGGCCTCATGTTCCAGCCGACGCACCTGGACCCGAACAAGAAGTACCCGATCATCAACAACATCTATCCGGGCCCGCAGGCCGGGAGTGTCGGCGGCCGGAGTTTCGCGGCGGCGCGCGGTGATGCGCAAGCGATCGCAGAGCTCGGCTTCATCGTCATCAAGCTCGACGGCATGGGTACTCCATGGCGCTCGAAGACCTTCCATGAGGCCTACTACGGCGACATGGGCGACAATACGCTGCCCGACCAGATCCTTGGCATGCGCCAGCTCGCCGAGCGGCACCCATGGATCGACATTGATCGCGCCGGGATCTGGGGTCACTCCGGTGGCGGCTACGCGACCGCCGGCGCGCTCTTTCACTACCCCGACTTCTTCAAGGTCGGCGTCTCGCAGGCCGGCAATCACGACAACCGCGTCTACGAGGACGACTGGGGCGAGAAGTGGCAGGGCCTGCTAACGCGTGACCCGGATCGCGGTACCAACTACGACAGCCAGGCGAACCAGAATTTCGCTACTCAGCTCAAAGGGAAGCTGCTGCTGGCGCACGGCACGATGGACACCAACGTGCCGTTCTACAGCACCCTGCTCGTCGTCAACGCACTCATCGACGCCGACAAGGACTTCGACCTGATCCTGTTCCCCAACCGGGGTCACGGGTTCAGCAGCGAGCCCTACATGATGCGGCGACGCTGGGACTACTTCGTCGAACACCTGCTGGGCGCCGAGCCGCCCGAGTACACGCTGTACGAGGAGCGCTAGCGGTAGTTCGTAAACTGCATGTCGATGTCGAAGTTGTGACCCTTCACGGCGGCGATCGCCTCCTGCAGTGCGTCGCGATCCTTGCCTGAAACGCGCAACTGCTCGCCCTGGATCGCCACCTGGACCTTCTTCAACTTGAGGTCCTTGATGAACTTCACGACCTCACGTGCCTTCTCGATCGGGATACCCGCCTGCAGCGTGACCTTTTGGCGCACGGTGTCCTTGGCGGCCGGCTCGACCGTGCCGTACTCGAGCGCTTTGAGCCCAACCTTGCGGCGTACGAGCTTCTGCGTGAGCACGCCAACAAGGTTCTGGAGAGTGAATTCACTCGCCGTCGACAGGGTGAGCACTCGCTCGCCCTTGTCGAACTCGATCCGCGAGTTCGTGCCCTTGAAGTCGAAGCGCTGCGACACTTCCTTCATCGCCTGATTGACGGCGTTTTCGACCTCGGCAAGGTCGACCTCGGAGACGATGTCGAAGCTGTTGTCTTTCGCCATGAATTCGCCCTCGTGGTGCGACTACCGGGGTTGAGGAAGCGTTTGATCGGCAGTGTAGAGGAGCGCTGCGTCGCCTGCTTCGGTGTCGGCCGCCTCGCACCCTGACAGGCATCCAGAGACCGCCGAGCCCCGCGGAGCAAAGGAGAAGCGGTCGTCCGATCTCCCGTCCGTCAGCGAGGCCCCCATGAGTACACTCGACGTTGAGAATGCCGTCCGCGACCGCTACGCCGATGGCGCCCAGATTCTCAAGGCAGCACTATGCTGTCCGACGGACTACGAGCCGAGGTATCTCGAAGCGATCCCCAGCGAGGTCCTCGAGCGTGACTACGGGTGCGGCGGCCCGTCGAAGTATCTCAAAGCCGGCGAGACGGTCCTCGACCTCGGCAGCGGCACGGGCAAGGTGTGTTTCATCGCCGCCCAGGTGGTGGGGCCCACGGCGCGCGTGATTGGCGTCGACATGACGCCCGAAATGCTCGACGTCGCGCGCCGCGACGCCCCGACGGTGGGCCAGAACATCGGCTACGACAACGTCGAGTTCCGTCGCGGACGAATCCAGGATCTGGGTCTCGACCTCGATCGACTCGACGGCGAACTCGTACAGCGGCCCGCGGACACCTACGAGGCGATGCTGGCCGCCGAGCGCCGCGCCGATGAACTGCGCGTCTCTGCTCCGCTCGTCGCGTCCGCGTCGGTCGATGTCGTGATTTCGAACTGCGTGCTGAATCTCGTCGACCTCGAGTCGCGCGAACAACTCTTTGCCGAGATCCATCGAGTTCTGCGCCAAGGCGGTCGGGCGGTGATCTCGGACATCGTCTCGGATGAGGTGGTATCCGCCTCGATGCGCAGCGACCCCGAGTTGTGGAGCGGCTGTATCTCCGGAACCTTTACCGAGTCGGGGTTCCTGGCCGCGTTCGAGGCCGCGGGCTTCCACGGAGTCCGGATGGTCGAGCGTCAGTCCGAGCCCTGGCGAACAGTTCAGGGAATCGAGTTCCGCTCGGTTATCATCGAGGCCTGCAAGCCCTCTGAGGATGCTTGCCTCGAACACAATCAGGCAGTGATCTATCGTGGCCCCTTCAAGGAAGTTCTGGATGACGACGGACATCGCATGGAGCGCGGCCGGCGCTACGCGGTTTGCGGCAAGACCTTCCGGGCCTACGGCCAGGCCCCCTACGCCGAACTGTTCGAACGCATCGAGCCGCGTGTGACGATCAATCCCGAGGACGCGACGGGGTTCGACTGCGCTCGGGCCGCCCTGCGTGATCCGCGCGAGACCAAGGGTGTCGAGTACACCGCGACGACCGACGTCCTGCCGTGCTGCGAGCCGGAGGGGGCGTCCTGATGACGTCGGTCGCCAGTGAGCGCAGCAAATTCGATGACCCGTTGCTGACCGCCACGGGCGAGGCTCGCGCGTCCATCGAACTCGGCCGCCTCGACACTCTGTGGTTCAACACCGGCACGCTCTGCAACATCGAATGCGTCAACTGCTACATCGAGTCGAGTCCCACCAACGACCGGCTCGAGTACCTGACTGCGGCTGAAGTCGCGGCCTACCTCGACGAGGTCCAGGCCCAGGAACTGGGTACGCGCGAGATCGGATTCACCGGTGGCGAACCGTTCCTGAACCCCGCATTCCTCGACATGATGGAAGACGCGCTAGAGCGCGGATTTCGGGTTCTGGTGCTCACCAATGCGATGCGGCCCATGATGCGGAGGCCGGTCCGCGAGCGGCTGGCGGCGTTGCGAACGGGAGCCGGCGAACGACTGACCATGCGGGTGAGCCTGGACCACTACACGGCAGAACTTCACGACCGCGAGCGCGGCACCGGTGCCTGGCAGGAGGCACTGGACGGCCTGCGGTGGCTGGCAGCCAGTGAGTTCACTGTAAGCATTGCCGGTCGAAGTTGCTGGGGCGAAAGTGAACCCGACGCGCGGCGCGGCTTCGCGGCGCTGTTCGACGCGGAGAACTTCCGCATCGATGCGGAGGACCCGTCAGCTCTCGTGATCTTTCCGGAGATGGACGAACAGGTGGACGTTCCCGAGATCACGGTCGACTGCTGGGACATCCTCAGCGTGGATCCTCGCGCCATGATGTGCGCGAGCAGCCGCATGATCGTCAAGCGTCAGGGCGGGCAGGCGCCTGCGGTGCTCGCCTGCACTCTGCTGCCCTATGACGAGGAATTCGAACTGGGCGGTACGCTGGAGGAGTCGCGTTCGCTGGTGCATCTGAATCACCCGCACTGCGCCAAGTTCTGCGTTCTCGGCGGCGCTTCCTGTTCCGGCTAGGTAGCGTCCGCGGAACGGCTGCGCTATTCCTGCGCGGCCTTCAACGCGCCCAGGCGATCGACGATCACCACCGTGGCGATCTGCCGCTCGTAGGACAGAACCGCACGCTGCCCGTCGGGCGAAATATCGAACGACTCGACGTTGGCGGCCGCGGGAAAACCCGCGAGGGGGCGAGGTTGACCAGGCGCCGACTGCGTCGGGTCGAATGCCATCGACATCACGCCGATGAGGCCGCGCGTATGCCCCAGGAAGGCAACTTGTCGGTCGCCGATCCAGCGCGGCCGTCCCATTGCGGCAGAGGTCACACGATCGAGTCCCTCGAAGAGGAATGCGTTGGGCAATACCTCGCCGGTGGCAGCGTCGACAAATACCAGATGGGCCGACCCGAGACCACGGATACTCGGATTTCCACCGGACACCGCTATCCAACGGCCGTCTGGTGACGGATACGGTACCCCGATCGGACCTCCGTAGAGCAGCCGGTCGTCGCTGCCATCGAGACTGACTCGGTATACCCCCCACGTACGGCTGCCGGAAGACCCGTAGATAAACTCATCGGTACCTTTGAGCTGGCCAGGATTCTGGGCGTCACTCGGATGCGAGGAGATCTGGCGAGTCGCGCTGCCATCCCGACGCGCCGTCCAGACTTGTAGCGTGCCGCCGCGATCCGAACTCCAGAGGATGGACTCGCCGTCCTCTGTGTACGCCGGATCCCAATCCTGCGCCGCATCCTCGGTCACCTGCCGGAGACTCCTCGTCGACCGCTCCAGCTCCCACAGGTCCAGGTTGCCCGATCGATTCGACGAGAAGAGGATTCTCGTTCCGTCGGGTGAGTAGACCGGTTGCCGATCCTGCCCACCGCCATGGGTGAGAGCAACGCCTTGCTCCCCAACTACGTCGTCGTGACCGTATGCAGCAACAGCTGATCGCCGAGAACCTCGACCTGCGCGGTGAGGCTGCTGGTGCCGCGAGTTGCGGCTGTTGCCAGGCAGCCGGATCAGCTGCCTCGCGCGGCAACCCGTCGAGGATGTACTTGTTCTGGATGCCACGGGGACCGCGCAAGCGCTCCTCCGCGGTCAGCGTGTAAGGCCAGTCGACTCGTTGTCCGCGACCGTGGGAGAAGCGCCTCCCATCGAGGTGGAACAACTCACGCAGACCGGCCTGGCCAGGCTCCGCGCGCGGCAGGCCTAGAGCCTCGATGAAGCGCATGGCGTGGGCGTCGTCGGTACTGAACATCATGCCGCCGGCCTCGCAGTGGAGGCCATCGGCGAACGGCGACCGCCGCGTGCGGACACGACCACCGGGACGCGTACGCGCTTCCACTACGGTCACCTCGTGCCCAGCCTCGACCAGCTCCCACGCGGCCGCGAGGCCTGACAGTCCGGCCCCGAGCACCAGGACATGCTGCGGCTGCTGGGTCCGTGCCCGCCCATTCGAGGCGCCGACCAAGGGCGTCCGACTGGCGACGAGACCTGCGGCACCTAGCGCGCCACCACGCAGCACGGATCGTCGGCTGAGCGTCATTCCCTACCCTTCGTCATCCGCGTCATGGCGGCTCGTTTCAACAGGCAACTCCGGGGGGTACTGCGGGTCAGTAGGGTCGAGAGGCGCCGGACGCATGATCGGTTCAGAATCGAGACTGGGTAGTTCACCACGAAGCCGCGTGCCGCGCCACGGACAGCCACGGTGCACAAATGCGCCGTGGGTAGCTAGAATCCAGGCTGCACCCGTCGCGCCCTGAACACCGCCCACAAGGAAGTCATGATTAACCGTCTCGTTCGTTCTGTGCCGCTACTCGCGCTCTTCTTGGTCCTCAGCGCGGGATTCGCCCTGGCCCAGGAAACCGAACCCGCGACCAGCGCGGACGGTCCGGACGCCGTCGCCGCCGCCATCGGCTCGCTGAAACTGCGCGGCATCGGCCCGGCCCTGATGGGCGGCCGCATCGCCGACATCAAGGTCCACCCGGAGGACGACAGCACCTGGTACGTCGCGGTGGGTTCCGGCGGATTGTGGAAGACCACCAACGCCGGCATCACCTGGACCCCGATCTTCGATGACCAGCCGACCTATTCCATCGGCACGGTCACGATCGACGCCAGTAACCCCGATGTGATCTGGGTAGGCACCGGCGAGAACGTCAGTGGCCGCCACGTGGCCTGGGGCAGCGGCGTTTACCGCAGCCTCGACGGCGGGCGGTCGTGGCAACAGATGGGCCTCGAGACCTCGGAGCACATTGGCAAGATCCTGGTCGATCCGCGCGACAGCGACACCGTACTGGTAGCGGCCGAGGGCCCGCTCTGGGCGAGCGGTGGCGAACGCGGCGTGTACAAGACCACCGACGGTGGCGGTACCTGGACGACCGTGCTCGAGATCAACGCCGACACCGGCGTGACCGACATCGAGTTCGACTCCGCCGATCCGGACACGATCTACGCGGCGGCCTATCAGCGCCGGCGGCACATCTGGTCGCTGCTGGGCGGCGGCCCCGACTCGGGCATCTACAAGTCGACCGACAACGGCGATACCTGGCGCAAGATCGATCGCGGCTTGCCGACCGGCGACATGGGCAAGATCGGGCTCGCGGTGACCGCCGCTGATCCGAACATGGTCTACGCCACGATCGAGGCAGACGCCGACGAACGTGGCCTCTATTTCTCCAGCGACAAGGGCGAAAGCTGGGAGCGCCGCAGTTCCTATATCTCCGGCGGTACCGGGCCGCACTACTACCAGGAGATCGAGGCCTCCAGCGACGATCCCGATCTGCTGTACCAGATGGATGTTTTCCTGCACGTCTCGCGTGACGGCGGCGAGAGCTTCGACAATCTCGGCACCGGCCGCGAGAAGCACAGCGACAACCACGCGCTGTGGATCGACCCGGACGATGGCGAACACCTGCTCGCAGGCACCGACGCCGGGCTCTACGAATCGTTCGACGAGGGCACTACCTGGCGCCACTTTCCGAACCTGCCGATATCGCAGTTCTACAAACTCGCACTCGATAACAGCGAGCCGTTCTACAACATCCTTGGCGGCGCCCAAGATCTGGGCACGCTGCTGGGCCCCTCACGCACGCTGAACACCGAGGGCATCCGTAACCAGGACTGGACGGTGCCGCTTGGCGCCGATGGGTATGGCGTCGCGTTCGACCCGGACGACTCGAACACGATGTACATGGAAACGCAGGTCGGAAATCTGCAGCGCGTCGACGCAACCAGCTTCGAAGTCGTCGACATCCAGCCGCAGGCGGCGCCCGGCGACGCGCCCGAGCGCTTCAACTGGGATGCGCCACTCCTCATCAGCCCGCACTCCAGCAGCCGCCTCTACTTCGGTTCGCAGCGGCTCTGGCGCAGTGACAACCGCGGCGACTCCTGGACCGTGCTCAGCGAAGATCTGACGCGCGATACCAATCGCTACACGCTCGAATTGATGGATCGGGTATGGAGCGTCGACGCGCTCTACGACAACGGCGCCATGTCGCAGTATGCGACGATCACGGCGATCACGGAGTCGCCCATCCAGGAAGGCGTGCTCTACACGGGTTCGGATGACGGTCTGGTCTGGGCCACCGAGGATGGCGCCAGCACATGGCGCCAGGCGACCGAGCTTCCGGGGGTGCCAGAACGGTCGTTCATCAACGACGTCGAAGCGTCGCAACATGAGGCTGCGCACGTGTTCGCGGTCGCCGATGCGCACAAGACCGGCGACTACGCCCCCTACGTATTCGCCAGCGACGACCACGGGCGCAGCTGGAGTTCGATCAGCGGTGATCTGCCGCAGGACACCATCGCCTGGGCGATCCAGCAGGATCACGAGAACTCACAACTGCTGTTCCTGGCCACCGAGTACGGCATCTACACAACCGTGAACGGCGGCGCCAACTGGTCGCGCCTGGGTGGCGCTCCGACGATCGCGTTCCGTGACCTAAAGATTCATCGGCGCGACAACGACGTGGTCGGCGCGACGTTCGGCCGCGGCTTCTACGTTCTTGACGACTACAGCTCGCTGCGCAGCATCGCCGACGGTGCGCTCGACGAGGCCGCGGCACTGTTTCCTGTGCGCGACGCGTGGTGGTACATCCCCAACGAGCCCGGCCAGGCCAAGGGCCAGCCGACCCTGGGTTCCGACAGCTTCAAGACCGCGAACCCGGAATTCGGCGCGGGGATCAGCTACTACCTCGGCGAGGTCCCGAAGACGGCGGCGCAGCAGCGCAGGGATCGCGAGGCAGAGCTGCGCGACAGCGGTGCGGACGCCTCCTTCCCGGGCTACGACCTTCTTCACGAAGAGGCCGCCGAGAACGCGCCGCGCGCATTGCTCCTGGTACGCGACGCCAGCGGTGATCCGGTGCGCTGGATCGAAGGACCCGCTCGTGAAGGTATCCATAGTGTCAGCTGGGACCTGCGCCACCCGGCGCCGGATCCGATCGACCTCAGCACCCCGGAGTTCCAACCTCCCTGGGCCGGCAGCCCGGTCGGCCCACTGGCCGCGCCCGGTGAGTACACCGTTGAGCTGATGCTCCTGTCCAACGGCACGATGCGGTCGCTGAGCGCACCGCAGTCCTTCGCCGTGAAGCCGGTTCCGAACCTGCCAGGCAATCCCGACTTCGTGGCCATCGCTGCGTTCCAGGCCGACGTCGCCGAACTGCGACGACGGGTGGGGTCCGCAGGGGCGCAGATGGGCGAGGCCCGCCAGCAACTCCGGTTTATGCGCGCAGCGCTGGTCGAAACTCCGGACGCAGACGCCGCA
>Ga0114999_10005184_pt1 | contig 15460 bp, 14 predicted proteins | sample ArcticOcean_MG_C_3_FD_89820 | JGI IMG/M metagenome (GOLD analysis project Ga0114999, IMG submission 89820) | Marine microbial communities from western Arctic Ocean - ArcticOcean_MG_CB8_126 | ecosystem: Environmental > Aquatic > Marine > Oceanic | place: Arctic Ocean: Canada Basin | collected...
AAAGAATCAAAACCTAAAGCTGCACCAAAGAAAGAATCAAAACCTAAAGCTGCACCAAAGAAAGAATCAAAACCTAAAGCTGCACCAAAGAAAGAATCAAAACCTAAAGCTGCACCAAAGAAATCTAAATAATTATTTTATTCTAATTGTGGAATATCTAATTCATACTTTATACTACATTCTGGTTCGTCAAAATCAATTGTTTTATCATGAGCAATAATTCCAAGTGGATCATACTTATCAAAACGTGTTTCACCTTGAATTGCACTAAGCATTACAACATTTGTGTTTTCAGATGAAGACATATCTACATGTGTATTATCTTCTTCAAATATACCACCAACAATATTGGAAATTGAATTTATTACACCAACTGGAATTTTACTTCCTCCATATACGTATAACATTGAACGTTTGATACTACTTGGTGCTGCATCCTCGTAAAGCATCCTCATAGAATCTTTTAGTGATGTTTCAAGATCTTCTTCAGTTTTACTCGTCGACATAATATTCATATCATCAGAAATAGATGATGTTTTCAATGAAGTTGTAAGACAATGAATTGCTTTGTTTGTTATTTCATAACATTTTTCTGGTGTGAGATCTGGATTACTATCAAGTAATGCATCATTATCAATTATTATTGTACAATCAGAATTTGTCCTAAGTCTTTTTAGTGATATACCTGATTGGAAAATTCTATCTTTTTCGAATTTGAATGGCATTATCGCAAATGATAATACATTTTTGTTTTGTTCTTTGCATATTGATGATACAGTTGGTGATAACGCAGCTCCTGCCTTACCAGCTAAATTTGCCATGATAATAATAGTTTCATAGTTTGTTACATGTTTGATAATTTTATCAGTTTGTTCACCTGCACAACCTCTAATCAGCTGAATAGTTGGATTAATGATTGATTTTGTAGAAATCTCAATTGAGTTGTCATGATTTAGGTCTTTTTTGTCATTACTAATACAAAGACAGTCTGCATTTACCACTTCTTTCAATTCTAATGCAAGTTTTGAGCCTACACCTCCAAGACCAATTACCAATACAGGTTCAGTTACCTCGAAAGTCATGAATATTCTTACAAATTCTGATAAAAAACTGTTTACTTAGTTTTGGTTAGAATTCCGATCTAAACTTTTTAGCTCATAATATGTCCTATTAGACTATGAGTTGTACTATCTATGATTTTGACATTAGAAATCTGACCAATCTTTGGTTTTTCTTTTACAAAAATTTGTTTATATGCAAAATTTCTACCTTTTATTTGGCCATCATGTTCTTCATCAAAAGTCACTTGACCTTCCCAACCAACCCAGTTTCTATTGTTTTCCTCAGAAATCTTATTGATTAACTCATAGGCAATTTTACTTCTGCGTTTTACTTCACTTACATCAATTTGATTCATTTCAGCAGCATCTGTTCCAGGTCTTTGGCTGTATCTTGACAAATTTACAATATCAGGTTTTGTATCTTCTAGAAGTTTTAATGTCTGTTCAAAGTTTTTCTCAGTTTCTGTTGGAAATCCAACAATTACATCAGTGGAAATTGTAAACTTATCAAATTTTCTTCGAAATTGTTGGGCGATATCCCTAAAAGTTTGTTCTGTATGACCTCTTTTCATATCATTGAGTACTTTATTACTTCCACTCTGGACAGGAACATGCAGAAATTTGAAAACTTTACTGCTTTCAAATGATTTTAGCAGCCCATCTCTAATTTTTGGCATATACATTGGGTTCATCATGCCAACACGAATGAAAAATTTTTTGTCTATTTCTGAGACAGTATCTACCAGTTCAGGCAAATCGGTTCCAATATCTAAACCGTAACAGCCATTATCAGTTGATGTTAGCCAAACCTCGTTGCATCCATCAGAAATTTCTGTCTTAACCTGTCTAACTATATCCCCAATTCTATAACTTTTCAAATCCCCCTTTGATAATTTGGTCTGGCAGAATGTGCATTCACTCATGCACCCACTTGCAATCTCAATAATTCCAATAGCAGAGTTTAGACGAATTTTTGGTAATCCGATCTTAGATATGTCAGTGTCTTCTAATGCAATAATTTTTTGCCCATCAAGTGTTGACTTGATTACTTGAAGCGTTTTTCCAATAGAATTTGGGCCTAACAGGCTCGCATTTTCAGCAAATTTTTCAACAGTTTTTTGTTCAGCTTTTGGTAGACATCCTGCTACTACTAATGGCTTTGAATTTGACCCCTTAATTCTATGAATCATCTTTGCTGCAGTTGCATCTTTTACAGAGCATGTTACAATCACATTTAGATCTGATTCTTCTGAACTATTTGCTAAAGTATGCCCACCATTAACAATTAAACCTGAAATCATTTCAGAGTCTGAAAAACTAGCAGAGCATCCATATGCCTCTACCCAAATTTTTGCCATTCTAATCTAGTAGAGAATTAACTTCTTTATTTGTCAATAACTTTTTGGAAATTACTAGTTCTCGAATAGTTTTTCCAGTTTTTAGTGATTCTTTGAATAACTCGGCAGATTTTTGATATCCAATTTTTGGTGCTAGTAGTGTAACTATCACTGGACTTTTTTCAATATTTTCTCTAAGTTTTAATTGATTTGCTGTAAGTCCGTCAATGAGATTTGCAGAGAACATTGGCAAAAAGTTTGTTAACATATCAGTAGAGTCAAGTATTGCTTTCAACATTCCAGGTAACATCACATTAAGTTCAAACTGACCTGCATGTGCTGAAAAAGAAACAGTAGTATCATTTCCTATTACACTAAAACAAATCATATTCATACATTCTGCAAGTGATGGATTTACTTTACCAGGCATAATTGATGATCCTGCATGTACTGCAGGAATTTCAATCTCACCAAGTCCTGCAATAGGTCCTGAAGCCATTAATCTAATATCATTTGAAATTTTTCCAAGTTCTATTGCAAAGTTTTTCAATGCAGATGATGTATTAGTTACGGGAAATTTACTTTGTAATGAATATTGCATATTTTTTTGTGGTTTCAAACTAAGTTTTGAAATTTTTGAAAGTTCTCCAATTACAATTTTTCTATAACCTCGTGGTGTATTTGCACCAGTACCAACTGCTGTTCCACCAAGTGCAATTTCCTCCAACTGTTTCTGTGAATCTAAAATAGAATTTTTTGCTTTAGTTAAAGCTGTCACATAAGCATAAAATTCACTTCCAAGTGTGACTGGTATAGCATCCATTAGATGAGTACGTCCAATTTTTTTGAACTTTGAAAACTTTTTTGCTTTTTTATCAAGAGACTTTATTAATTTGTTAATTTCAGGAATCAAATTCTGTAATGAAAATAAAATCGACATGTGCATTGCAGTTGGATAGGTATCATTACTTGATTGTGACATGTTAACATGGTCATTAGGATGTAAGAATTGATATTGACCTTGTCTTTTACCTAAAACTCTCAATGCAACATTCGCAACAACTTCATTTACATTCATGTTAAACGCAGTACCTGCACCAGAGTTTATCATGTCAACTACAAATTGGTCTTGATGTTTCCCATCAATTATTTTATCACATGCCTTAACAATTGCATTACCTTGTTTTCTGTTAATTGATTTTGTTTTCATATTTGCAATTGCAGCTGAGCGTTTTATCATTACAAATGATTTAATTAAATTTGGATGACCTGTTTTTCCCGTTACATGATATTGTTTCATTGCCCTTCCAGTGAAAGGTCCATAGTATGCATCAGATGAAATTTTTACTGGACCTAGTGAGTCATTATCAGTTCTAATTTTCACATTAGATCTAATTTTACATTAAACATAAAGATTGTTCGAAAACTGTACTACATTCATTGTTAATTATTTTTGTAAATTCACAAAGTTTAAAATTTCACGAAGGGTTTATTAAAAGAAATTCAATTATAATTCTAATGAATAAGCGTTATTCAACAATAATGTCCGTAGCTGCAATAGCAGTTATGGCAGGCGCATTATTCGGAAGTACATACACAAACACTCAGATTTCTACTCTATCTGTAGATGCTACAACTGTAGAATCTGCACTAGATGCAGTAGAGAGAATGGGTGGTTTGCAACTTGTTATGCCAGGTGCATATGCAGTTTCAGGAACTTGTGATGAGCTTTTAGATTCAGGAAGAACAGTTGTCAACTTTGATTTGACAGGTGAAAGTCATACAATGCCAATGGTAGGCGGCGAATATAACGCAATGACTTTTAACGGTCAGATCCCAGGACCAACACTCAGAGTTACACAAGGTGACGTAGTTCACGCAACTTTGACAATTCCTAGTGACGAGCCAACACAACACGGAAACGATATGCATGCATCACAAATGTCTGCTGTTCCATACATGGGTGCAGTAAACATCGGTGAGACTGGAGAATACTGCTTCATTGCAGAAGTTCCAGGTGTATACAAGTATCACTGCTCTGGTGTAAATGTAGCAGCAATGGACCAACACGTACTATCTGGTATGTATGGCATTGCAATCGTTGACCCATTAGATGGTTACAAACGATTAATGGTTGACAAAACATCAGTAAGTGATGGAGTAGTTTCTAAGGACAGACAATTCTATAGTGCCGATGCATTGGAAATAACTCTCCAATACAATCAGCTATATGTTACCGATGGCAATTATGACATGGGTAAAATGATGGCACACTCAACTACAGGAACTGTAGTTAACGGACAACAATTTGGTTATGTTCCAAACTCAATTCATAACTTATTGATGTTCGGCGATATGGATAAGAACATCTTTGTCGCACAGCCATGGAATTCAATGGACTTACAACAAACACAATCACAACCGTTATTCTTCCCAACTGACACTCACGTAAGATTCTTCGTTGAGAATCAAGGCAACGAACCAGTTTACTGGCACATTGTCGGTGAGATCATTGATAGAATAACACAAGCTAATAGAGTGCAAGCACAAGGAACCGAGACTTGGTTACTTGGTGGCTCACAAAACATGATTGCTGATGTCGTCTTTGACGAACCAGGAGTTTATGTTGCAGTGAATCATGATTATGCAGCAATCTATAGTGGTGCAGCAACAGTAATTGTTGCAGGATTACCATTAGATCCAATTAATGAAACAGCAGCCGCAATATCCACTGAAAAATATAATGTTATTGGTGGTGCAGTCGCAGCTGGCTCATATGTTGGTGCATTAGGAAATCCTTATGATGCAATTCCTCCAGCAGGAGCACAGAGCATCGACCACGCAGCTAAAAATGTGCATTGTATCTGTACTGACGAAGTAGCATCAGCTCAAATCGCTGATGGCGCAATCCCACTATGGGAAGCAATACCAGCTATTCTAGCTGAGTCAGCAAGAGTTGCAGCAGAAGCAGCCGCAGCAGCAGAAGCTGAACAATAGAATTAGGTATTCCCAATCTTTTTCTTTTTTATTTTTTTTAGAAACAGGGTTATGTCTATTTGAACATCATCCAAATTCTTGTTCCTACCAAAATTCCAACTGCAGAAACAATGCAAATTATGGGTATAATCTGAAAAAATACGTCATTTGACAATTCCATAGCCTAACTAGTATCAAACTAAATTTTAACAATTCTATTATAACTCACAATAATTATATTCAATGAAAAATCTCGAGTTTCATGAGTCTAGAGCAGTCAATATTAATTTGTGATCAGGTAAATCCAAAATTAAATGAAATTTTAGAAAAAAATGGATTAAAGATAACTTACGAACCAGAAATCACACCAGAACAAATTTCAGAAAAAATTGAAAATTTTGATGTAGTTATAGTTAGAAGTAGAACTAAGATTACAAAAGATTTGATTGAGAAAGCTAACAAATGTAAAATTATAGCTAGAGTTGGTGTAGGATTAGACAACATTGATCAAGATGCCGCAAAAGAAAAAGGAATTAGAGTTATTAATGCAGTTGAAGGTGCAATGAATGCAGTTGCAGAATTAGTAATTGGCCTAATGTTATCTTTAGCAAGAGAAATTCCTAGAGCTGACAGAGAAGTTAGAAATGGCAATTGGATTAAAAAAGAATTGATGGGAACAGAACTTCGTGGAAAATATCTTGGAATTGTTGGAATTGGTAATATTGGAAAACGACTTGGACGTTTGGCTAAAGCGTTAAACATGAATATAATTGGTTTTGATGTAATGCCAATTGATGACGAATTTTCAAAAGAAGTTGGTTTAATGAAAACTGATTTAGATACATTACTTGCAAGTTCTGATTACGTTTCATTACATGTTCCGTTATTGGATAGTACAAAACATATGATTAACACAACCAAAATTAACTCTATGAAAAACACTGCAAAAATAATCAATACCTCACGTGGTGGTGTAATTGATGAAGAGGCACTATATGATGCACTAAAAAATGGACAATTAGGTGGTGCTGCATTGGATGTTTTTGAAGTAGAACCTGCGACATCAAACAAACTTGCCACGCTTCCCAACTTCATTTCCACGCCTCATATGGGTGCTCAGACAAAAGAAGCTCAGTCTTTAGCTGCAAATGTTATAGCAGAGAAAATAATACAGATACTTAGAGGTGTTATCTAGGATTGTTTCCAAAGATTATACTTGCATTTGCAATATTTACTGTAATATCAGTGATACCAGGAGCGTTTGCTGATTCGATTTCTGTTGATATAGAGGATTCTACATATGAAATTGATTTTACAAGTGTTGATGTTGAAATAAAATCTGTTAGTGCAGACACTGATTTTATCTCATTGATTTTTGAAATTGATGTATTAAGTAAGAATGGACAATTAGAGTTTAATTTTGATAGAGACTTTTTTGATGCAAAATTAGGCTCAGAAGATGATGATTTCTTTGTACTTGTAGATGGGGATGAATTATCTTTTGAAGAATCAAAAGATGATTTTTATAGAAACATAGTATTTTCAGTTGATCCTGGCAGTGAAGAAATTGAAATCATTGGTAGCCAAATTGTTGGTATTTCGTATCTATTAGAAAAAGAAGTAGAAATTCAAATTCAGATCGAAGTTGAAGAACAAGCAATAAAAGAACAAGAAGCAGAAATTATTTCCAAACTACAAGAACAATGTGGAGAAGGAACAATTCTTGAAGATGGCGTCTGTGTTCTTGCCAATGAATCAGTTCCAATTAATGTTACTCCTTTATTTTTAGGATTTGGAATAGCATTTGGTATAGCAATCACTGCAGTACTAATTCTCTGGGGCTTTGGTAAAATAAGTAACAAAGAATTACCAGAAGAATCAAACTGATTAATCTTCAGTAATTTGTGTTTGTGAAATCATAATTATATTTTTTTGAAGTAGAAATTGTATATTAGCAACAAATTCTGTATCTGAAATATGTCCTAACACCCACCATTCTGCTATTGTTTTATGCCAATCTGGTATTACAATTAAATTTTCATCCAATCTAGGCTCATATGATTCTGTAATTATTTTTTCTTCAATTAACTGTCCAATTATATTTCTTACATAGTCTTTATCTGTAGCTTCATCAGTGATCCACATCATTGCTATATCTTTAAACCAAAAAGGCAAACTGACCTTTCCATCATCTATTATGCTAAATTCCTGAGTAAAACTAATTCCTGAATATACTATTTCTAAGATATAATTTCCTTCCTTCCAGACAATACTATCAAATGGAAACGGTGCTGTAACTATGGTATTTTCTATTTCAATTGGAATAGTAAGCAATTGACTTTTTTTCCCAGATTCATCAATTATGTAAATCACTGCATTTTCGTTTGTGACATCTGAAACTATAATTTGATACTCTAATTTGTCACCAAATGCATATGCATTAGATGACAAAATAATTTCTATTGTTATTTCATTTTGAGCAAAAACATCTGCTGTTAAGAATGAAATTGAAATAACCAGTAATATCGCAATTATGATTTTATACATCAAAACAAAAAAATCTCAAAACCAATTATAAACCATTTTGCTACATCCTAAATTACTTCATACGAATATTAAGGGTGATTTTTGACTCTAATTATGGTATCTCCTCAAGACAAGGTTTGGTTAAGACTTTGGAAGGAAAATTCCCCTGACCTTCGTAATAGGGTTATTCTTTGGAGAAAACAGGACGCAGTAACTCGAATTGAAAAACCTAGTAGAATTCTTAGAGCAAGAAGACTTGGTTACAAAGCCAAACAGGGAATCATAGTAGTTCGTATGAGAGTTGGAACTGGCGGAATGAGAAGAAAAAGACCAACAGGTGGTAGAAGACCAAAGCATCTAGGTGTTACCAGAATTAAGGCGGCTGTTAATATGAAACAAGTTGCTGACCGTAGGGTTTTAGAAAGATATCCAAACATGACACTTTTGGGTTCATATTTTATCTACAAAGATGGAATGCATTATTGGTTTGAAGTGATCTTAGCTGATCCATCACATCCTAGAATCATAAAAGATAAAGAATTAAGAAAAAGAGTACTATCACATGCTGCATAATGAAAGTATTATTCATATTACTTTTATCACTAATTATTAGCGTACCATCAGCATTAGGACTTGTCTTATCTGAAGAAGGGACAGGATTAAAGTATACATTTATCGTACAAACTGGCGGATACGATTTTCCAGTAGAGGTTACAGGAAATCTTGATGTTAAAGATCTTTCATTTGATAAAGATATGAAAACAATTGCATTTGATATCTATAGTTCACTTGATAATAACTTACTTGAAATTTTAATACCTAAAAATTTGATTAATGGTGAATTTACATTTTTACTTGACGGTTCACAAATATTTCCACGTGTTGGTATGGAGACAAATTACTCCTTCATAACTTTTGAATTTGAAGGGAAAGGTGATCATAAACTTGAAATCATAGGAACTACATATCTTCCAGAATTTGCTGAAGTTGCACCAATTGTTTTGGCAACATCGTTAATTGGAATAATAGTTATTCTAAACCGTTTTAAAAAATTAAATTATTAATCACTCATTAAGTAATTTTTGAACCATTGATTCTAAGTTTGCATTTTGTCCAAATGATACATCACGTAAAATTCCATTTCTATCTACAAGAATTGTAGATGGAGTTCCTTGCAGTGAATACATTTCAAATGTTTCTGCAGAATATTCTTTTGATTTATAATATTGTTTTACTCTTTCATAAATCTGATTTTTATAATCTTCAGGCTGTGATTCAAAATTAGGAATTTGATTTTTGATAAATGCAGACATTTTTTCTTTGGATGGTTCTCCACCTTCTTTTACTAGTGAATCCATTGCAACTGGATATGGAATTTTAAATTGCAGTTTTCCATCATCAAGTTGGCCATATTGTGTAAGTGCTTGTTTTGTGTCGCCTACAACCTCCCCAGTTGTTAGCAGCATCTCAAGATTTTCCAGTGTATTTTTATCGTAATCCTCAAAAGCAGTAGCTACACCAAATACAGAAAGTCCATCTGATTTGTGGCTGTTATAAATATTAATTATTTCTGGAATGGAGTGCATGAAGCAGCCAGGACAATTTACTTGGAATACTTCAACCAGTTTGACATTGTCACCCTCTTTATCCAGGTTTGTATCCATTCCCTGAACCCATTTTCCTAATTTTAGATTTGGTGCTTTTTCGCCAATTACTGCCATGCATTCTGTGATTTAATATTATATTAAAAACATAACTGATATTTTCTTAAAGTAGAATTAAAAAGGACCAAAAAAAATCTTAGACATGGAAGTAGTACCACAATCTAGAATAGATCTTTTTGCAGAAATGGAATCTCATTACGAAAAACAAGATACCGATTATTTTGTAAAACTATTGGATCATGATGACTATGTTGTTCGCTGTAGGGCGACATGTATTCTAGTGGACCTTGGCGGTGAAGATAAAGTAAAGCATGTTGCCAAGGTGTTAAAAGACGATCCTAACGAACTTGTAAGACATGAGGCTGCATTCTCATTAGGTCAGATGTGTTATAGTAGTGGAATTGAGCCTTTAGAAGATGCAACTGCAAATGATCCTAGTATGTTTGTAAGACACGAGGCAGCTGTAGCATTAGGTGTTGTTGGCTCAAAAAGTGGTTCTGATGTTTTAGAAAATGCACTTAATGATCCAGAAGAATCTGTAAGACATTCTGCAGTAGTTGCATTGTCTAATCTGGAATTTATGAAAACGCTAAGCAAAAATGAAAAATTTGCAAAACTGACTGGCGGCTAAAGAGTAGAAACTATAGTTCCATTTTGTGAGGATTCAAATTTGTATATGTTTTCAACTGTAGAGTCCTCAAAGATTTCAGCATCATGAGTTATGATTATGAATTGCATTGATGAGTTATTTTCCTTAATATTTGTCAGTTGAGATAAGACATTAACAAGTGATTTTCTTCTTTCAGAATCCAAGTGTGTTGTAGGCTCATCAAGTATCATGAAATTGAGGTTTGATGCACCAAGAAGGTGTGCCATACCCAATCTAAGCGCAAGTGCAATACTGATTTGTTCTCCTCCACTGAGAGATTCAAGTTCAAGAGTTGTATTTCTTGAATAGCATGAAATGTTTACATCACGTGTTTTTTCTGATAGAGAAATTCTCTGAATCTTTGTATTTAGTTTTTCCAAGTACTCTGAAGCCTTTTCCGAAATAACTTCTAATGACCAGGATCGTAGACTTTTACCTACAGGACCATCACGATTGTAAACAACATTCTGAATTTCCTCAAGTTCCCCAACATAACCTTGAACCTGTTTAACATCATTTAGTATTGTACCAAGTTTTTCAATCTCAGAATTTATTTTTTTGATATTACCAGAAATTTCTTCATAATCCTGATCAATTTTGCTCAATTCATTTCTGTGATTATGTAATGATTCTTTCATTTTGAGAAAATTTTCTTGATTAAATCCTTCTGTTGATTTCTCAAGTAAAGTAATATTCTCATAGAGTAATTTTGTATGAGAATCTAATGTTCCAGCCTCAACCAGTTGACCAGAGTTAACTGTGATAGGTATTTTTTGAATTTGTTTGGTTTTAATTTTGATTTCAGCAATAATTTCTTCAAGCTGCAATTCATTTGTAATTTTATGAGTTTTTAGTATTGTTGCAGCTTCTTTTGATTCTTCTAGGTCATCAGAAAGTTTTTTTAATTTTTCTAATAGTGTACTCCGTTCATTTTTTAGTTCTTCAATTTTTTTTCCTATCGCTCCAATTTTATTTTCAATGTGCTCTTTTTGAAAATCTGGGTTTAGATGGTCTACGATTGAATCACAGACTGGACATTTACCATCTTTTAACTCAAGTTTAGCAGCTAATTCCTCTTTTTCCTCATATCTTGCTTGTTTTTTCTCTAAATTACTAAGATCAGATTCTCTAGATATCAGATTTTTTTGTATCTCCTTAATTTCAGTCTCAAGTTCCTCTTTATTCTTAGATATTACAAAGCATGGTTTGCACTCATTTACTGTTTGTTCCTTCTCTGAAACCTCTCTTTGAATTGATTTTATCACATCTCTGGCATATGAAATTAGTTCACTTTTCTTTGAATTTAGCTCTTTTAGTTGTGACTCTTTTGAAGTATTTGTTTGAATTTCTTCCTCAAGATTCAAGACTAATTCTTTAGTTTTCGTTTTCTCTATTACAAGTTTTTCCAATTTTGGTTTAGCATTTTTAGATTCATTCTCATATTCAGTAATTTTATTTTCAAGAAATTGTATCTGTGTGTCATCATAACCAAGTTTTTTCTGTATATGGTTCCTGAATTCTTTTTGTACGGTTCTCATTAAACCAAGAGCAATATCTAATTTGTCTATACCTATTATTGCATTCACTAATTCTTTGAACTCTTTTGGTTTTGCTTTTATGATTGTACTAAGTTCACCTTGCTGAACAATTGATGCAATCTTTAATTTCTCAAACTCAATGCCAAGTGTTTTTTCAATTTCCTTAGTCATTGATTCATCAAATTGTTTTCTTTCTCCTTCAGCAATTATTTTTAAATTACCATCAACTTCTTCTGAGAATTGAGCAATTAGTGCACCCTTCGAATCAATTTTCCTTAATGCCTGATAGTTTTTGCCATTTGCAGAGAATTTAATCTTAGTAAATCCTTGATTTGCTCCACGTCTGATTAAACTCTTATTATTTTTTCTTGTATGTTTACCAAACAATGCAAATGTAATTGCATCTATGATGCTTGATTTACCAGCACCATTCTGTCCAACAAACACAGTTGTACTATTATCAAACTCTAGTTTAGTATCAGAATGAGATAGAAAATCAACTAGTTCAATGCTTTTTATCATTTTTCTCCTTATACTGTTCAAAGTTTTCAATTACCAATTGAGTTGCTTGATCAAGTTGATTTGTTGATAATAGTGGAAGTAAATCATTAACTGCAAATCCTGCAAGTTTTTCTGATTTTAATGCATTAACTGCCAGTTTGAATAACTCTTCATCTATTCTTGCCGGTCTATCTAGAAGAATAGATCCTGCATCATCAGTTTGTGATATCTTCCATGAGCAATGCAATGTTTTTGGAATTATTTGTGAAATTTTTGCTTCTACTACATCTCTCTCAGCAGTTTTGCCATGTATCTTGATCTCAACTATAGGTTTTTTGTCAAACGAATCTATTTTTTCTATAATTTCAGTCATGGTGTCATCAAATTTCTCAAAATCAATTTTTGCAGAGAAGTGTGGTCTTGTGTCAAGCTTTATCCAAGTTGGTTTAGCCTTATTTGATGAAATATCAACCTCAAAGAATCCTTTCTCAGTTTCATTCACTTTTTCATTGGGTGTCCGTTCAGTAGAACCTGGATATACAAGTGGTCCTCCAAGTTGATCAAACTCTTTTACATATTTATCGTGTAAATGCCCCATTGCATAATAAGTAAAATTCTTAGGTAAATCAGATGAATTGATAGATGATTTATCAAGTGGATATATTTCCGTAATAGCCTGATGTAGAACTAAAATACTATGTCCCTTATGTTTCGCTGCTATAGAATCTAATTTTGAAAATTCTTCTTCTAATCCAGACATTTGATGTTTTCTAATTTTATCAAAACCTACAATCATAACATCTTTGTAATATACAGGTTCATTTCTTCCAATATATTTTGAAAATTCTAAGTTATGATATACATAAGGTATGGGAGTCGCAAGCATATTGCTTTTGTCATGCTCACCAAGAATAAAGAATGATTCAATCGAGTTCTGTTTTAATCGTTTTAATGCATTTGCCATTTGTAATATTGCCCTTCCATTTGGATTTGGTGTATGAAACATGTCACCAGAAAATATTACAAAATCCACTTTATCCTTTATTGAAATATCAATTGCCTGATTGAATGAATCATAGATGTCCTGCTCTCTTTCTTCTAATCCATATTGTTGTAATCCAAGATGTGTGTCAGAAATATGTGAGAATATCATATTAGTATTCTACCTTGTTTTCTAAATTATTTCCAATCAACTAAATTCAATCCATCAGAAGATCTTTTTGAACTAGGTCTTGACTAGAGTTTGTTCCTGCATCATCAATCTTTTTTGCTACAGCCCATTCACCGACTGCATTCTGGTCAGAGCCAATAGTTTTTCCTTTCACTTCATCAATATGTACAATGGCTGGAAGATTTACCCATTGCCCAACTAGTACTGCATCTCCTATGTTTAGTGATGTAAGCTGTGAAATTAATTCCCTACTAATTGACTCTGCAGCAGATGCAATCTGTCTTTGGTCATCCTCTTGAACAATCTTCATTACAGCAAGTGAGCCCATCTGACTCAGAACATTTGCATCAATGTCTCTTGGTCGTTGAGAGACAATTCCAAGACCAAGACCAAACTTTCTTCCCTCTCTGGCAATTTTACCTGCCCAGTATTTGGCTTTGGCATCCTCATTTTTAGGTATGAATACATGTGCCTCTTCAATAATGACAAAGATTGGCGTGTTAAATCTATAATTCTTTTTTAATTTTGACCTGCCACTTTTTGCATTAACTGCAGCCTTTCTGTCAGCTAAAAGTTCTTGCAAATAATATGCAATAGCAACATTTGCTTGTTTATCAGTAAACTCTGAAACATTCAGAATGTTTAATCTTCCTTCTTTGATAAGACTGACTGGATTTGTCATATCAGGATCTAATATTTCAGATGATCTACTGCGAGCATCATCAATTTTATCTTGCACTCTATCAGCAGAGTGTCTGTCCTCCTTTCTTTCTGGATTTGCACCAATGTACTGTACTTGTTCGTCTAATGCCTCCCAGAAATTAGCAGATTCTTTAATTTCAGGCGTAAATGCTAATCGTAAAATTCTTTGTTGTACATCAGCACTTTCTCTAATTTCTAGTACATCTGAAAGTGTGTCAGCCTCTAGAAGTCTAGGATTAATCTTTGCATCAATGACGTTAATTTTTGGAATGTTGAGATCAGAATAGTCATTATGATAGTCAAATATGATTACAGTTCCATCAAGTTTCGCAATTTGTTTTGCAAGTAATGTAACTAGGTTACTTTTCCCCATACCAGTCATTGCAAGTATTCCAACATGGCGGGAAGCAATCTTGTTCAAATTTATCAGTGAATCTATTTCTGAATTTCTAAGTAGGTTGCCAATCTTTATCCATTCATTATTTTCAGGACCAAAGATTTCACCAAGATCTTCTTTTGTTGCCTTTATGACTTGTGTTCCAGGAATTGGTGGCACCGCAGGAAGTATAGCCTTACCTTTTTGTAATGATTCTAGAAATCCCAAGATTCGAATTGATGCAGTATAGCTTTTGTCACGCTTGTTAAGTTCTGCAACTTCAATACTTTCCAATGCCTCATCATAATTTTTTACATCACTTAGTGCAGCACTTGAAACAACTGATTTCTCAGCTAAACCAACAATTTTTCCGTCTTGAGAGTCAATAATTACATACTCACCTATTGGTAATGATCTTGATGTTTGTGCTGTAACTAATGTTGGTTTTGACTCACCAATAACAAAGCCTAAAGTCATCCTAAAACCTCCCTTGATCCAATTTCATTTGATAGTCCATGAATACTAGCCAATTTTGTAAGGTCGTTTCCTGAAATTTTACAATTATTATGAGCAAGTTTCAATGAATATGGATATCCACCAATGCTATTTTTGTAAATTTTGTTTAAGACTTGAATTACATCACTGTCTGTATGACCTGAACCAAAAAACTCTATCTTGATTAAAGGTAAAGAATCTGCTAATCGTGCAAATACTGATGTGATAATTTTATCATTTCCAAATTTTGAATCCTCAAAAATCTTACTGAATCCAGGTGTAGTTGTTGCATGATTATAATAAAAAATGTCACCAGCAATTGCTCCTAAATCTTCAAACTGTTTTCGTGTGTTAGATGTTTTTGAAATAAAAATAACATTGTTTCTCTTTTTCATGGATTCAATCATTATTTGTGTCAAAGATGCTTGCCGCGTCATAAATTGTGAATAAAGTGAACCGTCCAT
>Ga0114999_10005186_pt1 | contig 15454 bp, 11 predicted proteins | sample ArcticOcean_MG_C_3_FD_89820 | JGI IMG/M metagenome (GOLD analysis project Ga0114999, IMG submission 89820) | Marine microbial communities from western Arctic Ocean - ArcticOcean_MG_CB8_126 | ecosystem: Environmental > Aquatic > Marine > Oceanic | place: Arctic Ocean: Canada Basin | collected...
GAGGATTAATTCCTGTCTGTGTCAGATATAAGTCTAATGGTCTTAAGCAACTGGTCAGCCAGTTGCGGCGAATCAAGGCAGTCGGACACAGAGTTGACTTCAATATATTGTCTGGAAAAAGACATTAGCAAAGTGACGTGTTGATGGTGGTTTCAGGGCTAAATGCTTCTTGACGCTATTCTTTAAACTGGTGTATGTTTGAGCAGTCCGCGACTTAGCCGGCGATGATGTTTTTCCTTTTGGCATCGTCAACGCCGCGTGGTTGCGACGCGGGCGCGCCACGGTGGCCGTCGTCATTCTAGAAAACAACTTCGGAACTCAACTTATGGGAAACCGGAAGGCAGCAATGCGAACAGCGTTCTTCTCTAGTCGATGGTTTTTTGCAATCCTCGTAGCGTCCATCGTCGCGCTCGCGGCGGGCGGGTTTAACGGCGCATGGGCTGGAACCAACTCCTCTTCAACACCACCAACCTCACCGCCAACCGCGCCACCTACCGCCCCATCTACCGCCGGCACCATTCCCAACATTGGCGCTCCGGGTCAACCGACAGATGTGATCGCGGCAGCAACATATGTCTCCACCACGACTGTTACGGTCAGTTGGGCGGCTCCGGGATCTGACGGCGGATCTGCGATTACGTCGTACTTGGTCCGGCCGATTCCGCAGAACTCTGCGGCTGCTTCATCAACTATCTCCACTCCTGACGGGTCAACCCTGACGGTAACGTTTACGGGCGATGTCCTGGCGCTGGGTGAGATTTATCGATTTGACGTCATTGCCATTAACGCTGTGGGCGATGGTGCCCCATCTGCACTATCTAACTTTGTAATTCCGGCGGCTCCTCCGTTTGCACCTGCGAACGAGACCTCCACTCCCGGTAGCAAAAGTCTATTGGTGGAATGGTCCGCTCCATTAGCTGTGGGAGGCATACCTGGTGACGGAGGAAGCCAAATAACGTCGTACCGAGTGACCGCTTCCCCTGACGGATCTGCCTTTGATGATGATGTTTCTGTGCCCGGATCAAGTAAATCTGTAACGCTTAGCGGGCTTGTCAACGGCACAGAGTACATCGTTGGCATAAGAGCGATCAACGCGGTGGGTGAAGCTGGGGTAAATATTCTTAAGGGTACGAGTACAACCCCCATAGCTGTTCCCAGCAAGCCTCTGTTTATCGTGCCAACGCCGGGCGGCTCACAGGTATCTCTGGAATGGACTGAGCCGTTGGAGGACGGTGGAAACACCATAACTGCCTACAACATTGAGATAATTCCGACTGGTGGCGGAGCATCCATCGCAACTACCACGGCCACAACTTCCGCCATCGTCGGTGGCCTGACCAACGGCACCACATACCGCGCTCGTATTGCCGCGGTAAACAGCGCGGGAACTGGCGAAACTGGTCTGTCCAGTAAGTTCGTGCCGGGTACCGTCCCAGCGGCTCCAGAAATTGGGGTAATCAGAGCAGGTTATGAAAGACTCTTGATCGAAGTGAGTCCTCCTGGCGATGATGGGGGCTCTCCACTGACGAACCTGCGTCTGGTAGTGCTTGATGGCACGTCGACAACTTCTGATCGTCTGATCGCGGCACGTAGCAACGTGGTTCAGGAAGGCAACCTGACCAATGGCACAACGTACACGATCCGTTTGTATGCGATCAATGATGTTGGTCAGAGCGCGTCTACAAGTGCAACAGGTACGCCGCAAGCTACCTCGCCAGGCAAGCCAACCGTGGTTACCCCATTGCCACGGGCGACGGGCCAAGCCACGACCTCCATTGAATTGCTACCTGCCTCAGGTGGAAGCTTTGCGACTACTGACACGTTTGTGATTCGTGTTGTTCTTGCAAATGGTAAGTCCACTACAACTGAGTTTGTCGTAGGAACTACGAGTGCGGTGACCGTACCAATTCCGTTGACGATAGACGGATCAACTCAAGTTAGTGGTCCCGCCACTGTTGAGATCACAGCGCTCACGGGCAGTGTAGCGGCGCGGACGCTCGTAGGCGTTATATTCATCGACGCAATACCCCCGGTTGCTCCTTTCGTATTCTCAACTCCGGCATTGACCACGAATGTGTTCGTGAACCTCACAATCTTCGCGGAGCCATACACCACCCTATCGGTAACTGGTGGCGCCTCTGATGTCAGCGCTGTGGTATTTGGATTTGCGTCAGTTATCACGGTCCCGCTGAGTGAAGGACTCAACTCGTTGTCCGTTACCTCAAAGGACTTCGCTGGAAACACGTCCGTTGCCACAGCAGTAAGCGTGACATCAGACACCATTACCCCCGACGCACCGACGTTGACCAATGGTGCGACAACTACTACCGCGGCGGCGGTCAGGCTGACCCTTGGAATTGGTGAAGGCGGCATACTCCGCATCATTGGTGGTACGACAGTTCTGACCAATGCCGAATCGTCGGGCGGGACTATCGTCATAGATGTACCTCTAAAGATAGGTACATTCGTCAGTCCAGTTGATAACGATCTGCAAATTACACTGACTGACGCTGCTGGAAACCAGTCTGCCCCGCTATTGCACACGACTGTGTCGAAGCCGGACGCTGGCCTTGAGCCGCCCGCAATACCGTACGTTTCGATTCCTGCATCACCAACCAGCGAATTGACGGTGATTCTTATATTGAGGGCGGAGGAAGCTGGCCTCACCTACACGGTTACTAACAATGCCGCGGCTTCAGGTAGCCAGAATACTTCTGGAACTAGTTCGGGGTTCTTCGACCTCCTCGCGGTCAACCTGGTCGCAGATGATACGAACGACCTGGAAATTATCGTGACAGACGCTGCGGGTGGAGGAAACTCAGCGGTTGTATATCGAACGATTGAGCAAGATGCAACACCACCAAGCGCACCGGTGCTGGGGATTGGATCTACGTCAACAAGAGCCACATACTTCCCACTGCCGGTAACCGGTGATGCCGATAACGTGATAACGGTGGCGGGCGGTGCTTTTACAGTGAAGGTTCTGGCCACGGGCGCTAGCCAAAACGTACCTGTGCCGTTGTTTGAGAACGTGAGCCACAGCCTATTTGTCACACAATCTGATCCGGCTGGAAACGTCTCCGATCCTGCGACGCTGACCCTGTCCAGGACCGAAACCCCGACGACCATCCGTGGTCTAGTCCGCGCATCTGACCTCGCAGGGGCTACGGTTGTCGCGACCGGTCAAACATCGGAGTTCACCGGGGGAATTGACCCGTTCTCTGGTCGCTTTAGCCTGCTTGTCACACCCAGAACAGCCACGTTCACCGTTATGGTGCTTGGCATTTCCGGTGGTACCCGCTACTACAGCGCCGGCGAGCCGGGCAATGTGAGCTTAATTAGTGCTAGCTCTTCCGTGATGGTGCCTGGTAAGACCGGAATATTCCTGCGTTCTATGACAGCTGCAAACCTGCCGACGATTACAGCTGCGACCGATGACGTCACAGATAACAGCGAGAGTGGGGATGTGACAATTACCGGCACGAACTTGGTCGATGTTAGCGCTGTGTTCCTTGTTCCGACAGATCGGACAAGGGGAATTCGACTTGGAGTCTTAGACGAGAGTCTGGGCGGGACTACGTTGACCGCCAAGATCTTCCCGGGATTGCCAGCTAAGACTTATAACGTCATCGTGGTTACACAAGATGGCATTTCTGCCCCGTCAAGTGATTCGATCACTATTGATCCGCAGATCTCCCCACCAATTGTAAGGAAGCTATCCCAGGTATCTGTCGCGGAGGGTACCGGCCCAACGATTACCTTGTTTGGAGAAAACCTTGGTGGTGCGGCTTCGGTGGAGATTGTTGGAAACGGAAGCATCCTGACGCCGTTGAACGTTTCAGGATTCGGCATCGATGTGATTGTTCCAACAACGCTTGATCCTGGTATATATCAATTCCAGGTGACTGACGCTACAAGCACAGGGCCACTAAGCCCAACCTTTGAAGTCACGGAGATCATAGACCCGGCCGACATCGTGGAGGACGAGGTTGTTACAGATGGTCTCAACCTTATTGCGGCAGCCACCAGCCCCACGCGATTTATCCTGAGTTCTGAAGGTGCAGAGGGAGACATCGGCGGTGTGACGGCGTTTGTCGAAATTCCGGAGGGTGTAACGTTTGAGCCCACAGAGGGTCAGGAGTTACCTGATGAGTTCTTGCCGCCAAGGGAAACAGAACAGCCCGATGATCTCCCCGCTGGGGATGCAAAAACGGTAATCATTGGGGACCCGAACCAGCGGATCAACCTGTCTGTACCGGTTGTGCTTCAGTTAGTAACTGAGGGTTACGCTACCGATGTCAGTTCTACTAGGCCATACGTCTACCTGGAGACTCCTGGTGAGATCTCCCCACGTGAGCTGGTTGGATTGACCGCAACTGTCGACGGCGTCGACTACGTATCGGGTGGAACGATTCTCTCGGAGACATCAATTGGTGGCGGGCGCAGTGAGTTCACGCTTGGTGTGCTGGTGGATCACTTCTCGGAATTCACGATTACTAGCGAGGAATCCGTGGCCGCACCCACAAGCATCACTGCAAACGGTGGCGACACAGAGGTGGCTGTTTCGTGGACGGCAGCGGCGGCCAACGATGACACGGTGTTGTTTTACACCTTGAAGCTGTTCCGTGACGATGACAGCGATGGAGCAGCTTCCAGTGACAAGCTGATTGGCACGGCAACAACATCTGCTGCCTCGTCGACGCTCACGTTCACAGATGACAACACATCTTTAAGTCTGCTAAACGGGTTTGAGTACATTGTTGAAATCATCGCAACCGGGGCAATACTGGGAGATGGCCCAAGTGGCTTCTCAAATACCACAACCACCGCGGCCGCGGCGGGGGTCACGATTAGCGGAGCTGCTAATGCTGTGACACTTGAAGGTGCAACGATTAATACGGCGAGTTTCGTCTCTGTCGCCCCGACCGTAGTCGTGGGTACATGTGCGGATGCAGCTCTTGGAAACTTCACGTTGTCAGTGGCTGTGGATACTGTTGACGGTAGTTTCACGTTGCCTGGCGTGCCAGCTGGAATCCACACATTGTGTGCATTTGCTCCTGGATTTGTAGCGGCAGAGCATACGGGAGTTGATACAAATTCGGGTGATATTGCGGTAGGCAATGCCCCCGTGCTGGTAACCGGGTTTGTGAATAGTGATACGTTTATAAACCTAACTGACATATTGTTGACGATAGGTCAGTTCGGTACCTCAGGCGCGACAAGGCCAGATGCTGATGGTAATTTCACCGACGTGAACGCTGATACCTTCGTCAACCTCACGGATATTCTTCGGGTAATCGGAAACTTCGGTCAATCTGGCTACCAAACATGGAACTAATTGAAAAAAAATTGTGGTAATCTCCGGGTTGTTGTTTCCAATGCTTTGTCAATGGAAATCGGTTTCGCACCGGGTAAAAGTAGTACGGAAGGCTCACTGAATTGACGACAACTAGCTTGTTGAGCATGCGAGGGAAAATCTCAAAGATGAGAATATTGTTTCTGGCCGTATTCGTTACGGTGGCGTTGATCGCCACAGCCGAATTATCTTTGCGACCGGCGGAGGCCGCTGCAGATGCTTTAACAATGTCGCCTAATAGTGCATCACTATTGCCCGGTGAAAGCCAAACTATTACGTTTAGCGGAACTAATCTCACCGAAGCTGACGTTAATGGTGTGCAGATTCAAATTGGTCACATCCCAGGTGAATTTAGCTTCTCAGGCGAAGCGTGTTTAGGGGATTTTAGTGCTGGCATTGCTACACCTCCGGCGGCGCAGTTAACCGGAACAGTATTCGCCTGCGCCCTTATATCTGGCTTCATTGATCTCTCTGGGGTGACAGAAGCGATCGCTAGTATTGTGGTTACACGGAACGCCGGGACTATTGGAGATCGCACGCTTACGTTGGTAAGCGGGGGTGGATTCGGTACTCAGTTTGAAAACGCAGGCATCATTGCTCCTGCCGACTTAACTAGCTCGGTAGCCATCACAGGATTCAATCAACCAGGGCCAGTAACAGGACTGGCTGCCGCCTCGACAGCTGGGCGCCAGATCGATCTTTCATGGACTGCACCAGCAGGTGCAACTCCAGCAGTAACCGGCTATCGGATTGTCAGGAACGACAACACAAACTTCGTAGACATCGGTGTCGCGACAAGCGTGTCCCTCTTTGGAGTGGACACATCGCCGCAGACCTACAGCGTACTTGCGCTGAATGGCTCTACATCTAGTCCTGCCACCACGTCGGCAACGGCTGCTCCCCGCACAGCACCTGCTGCACCAACTACCAACGCGGTTACCGCGGAGGCAAGTGGTCAGGTTAGTTTCTCGTGGGTTGCTCCTGTGTTCCAGGGAGAGTGGACAACATCTGCGGCTGCGGTCACAACAAACCCTGGCACTGGTCCTAGCCTCATCACGGACTACCGAATTACGGGTAGTTCAAGCGGGGCGACGACAACTGGTGCAACGATAGTTACGCATGCAGTTACGGGACTTATAGACGGTACCGCAGAAAACTTTACGGTGGCCGCAATAAACACGGTCGGAACCGGAGCTGAGTCGAATAGCGTTGCAGGTACTCCATTTGGAACCCCTGATGCACCAACAGGCGTAAGCGCTGTTGGCATTAGCCAGGGTGCGCGGGTGACATTGGTCAAGGCTGTAGATACCGGTGGCGTGGCCGTTGCAGGCTACTTTGTCACCGTAAAGTCGGGACTCACCACGGTTGCGACCGGAACGGTTGCTGCGACTGACTCTACAACTCAGGTTGACTTTACGAATGGTTCGATACTAAACGGGAGCACCTACACGGTGGACCTGTCGACTGTGAATGCTGGTGGAAATGTCACTGCAGGTGCTACAAGTGCCGCCTCAGCTAGTTCCAGTTTCACAGCTGTGGGACGGCCAGCAGCTCCTACTGGCTTGCATATTGCAGGCGGGAACGGCTCGGTCACCGCATCTTGGGACCGGGTGACGACCGACGCGAGTGGTAACGCACTGCTAAACGCGGTGTCCTCTTACTCTGTGACGTCGATTCCATCTGGTCCAGACCAGCCGGTGGTGAAGAACACCGGACTGGCAGACGCCGTCCAGTCAGTGACCTTGTCAGGCCTGACCAACGGAACGTCATACCAGTTCAATGTGTTCGCAAGTAACTCTGACGGCAATAGTGATTTCGCGACCTCAACTTCGGCCACGCCTGAGAGCACTGCTCTTAGTAGTGTGACGTTGGGTCTGAACGCATTCACCATCTCGGCGAATGGGACACACCGCTTTACTGCAACGCCACTTACTGCTAGTGGTGGAACGCCGCCGAACGTGACGATCTCGTTCTCGGTTTCCGGTGGTGGCTCAATAGATGCCACCACAGGTGTCTTCACGGCCCCGAACGCAGAAGCAACGGTCACGGTATCGGTTACGGCACGGCAGTCTGGGACGGATGCTTCGGCCTCCGACTCAGTATCAGTGACGGTGCTTGCACCGCCGCCGCCTGCGACGCCAACGCCTGCACCAGTGAACCCACTGGGCTCAGTCCCAACGCCTCCTCCGCCAGACAATGTTGGTGGCGGAACCACAGTCGTGACGCCTGTTGAAGGTGGAACGGTGGAAACTGAAGACAGTAGCGTGACAATCACCATTCCACCAAGTGCAGTTGACGAGTTTGTAATTGTTGACGTTTCCCCGATCCAGCCAGCCTCAGTTCCTGAAGTGCCAACAGCACTGGGGGTGAGGGTGAGCACCGGTGGAGTTGTCGACATTACGTTCAAGGATTCAGATGGCAACCCGATCGACAACTTCGTTGCAGGTCGTGCGATCACCGTTACGGTGAAGTTCACGGACGCAGAAGCTGCTGATGCTGGAGGCGCAAGCAACCTTGTCATCATGAAATATGATGAGAATGCTGGCGCCTGGTCCAAGTTGACTGCCACAGCTGACTTGCTGAACAAGACGTTGAGCGCTCAGGTGAAGTCGTTCAGCTTGTTCGGTATCGGTGTCCCTGAGATCATGGTACCGACCGCTACGGCCGAAGGCACGGCTACGCCAAGGCCAGATGTTGGTCTCCCGGCAACGGGTAATAGCCTCCAGCGAGTCTTGATCGGTGCCGCAGTTGGTGTAAGTATCGTCGCGGCGACTTCCATAGGAGCACTCGCCTTCATGCTCGGTAGACGCAGGAACGTGTAGCCCCTCTCCGCCCGTTCCTCCCCAGGAAAGTGCTGGCTCCAGACATCTGTCGGAGCCAGCGCTTACCGGGAGAAGTGTGGCACCAGAAATCTGGGTCTCTAGACCATCGGCGCTACACGCCCACCTCAACCTCGCGACCCTCTTCCGACGATTGCCGAATCGCGTCCAGCAACACATGCAGCTCGACCGCGGTATCGAAGTCCGGGTAGTTGCTCTCTTCGCCCTGGATACCGCGACCAAACTGGTCGTACATCTGCCCCACATTGAACGGCGCACCCTTCGGCGTCTCTTCCGTCACAGTCGTGTGGCGAGCTGGTATATCAATCTCCACCAGTTCATCCGATCCCTGCGCGCCCTCAAGCTTCACCGACCCCACGTTCGTCGACCCGCCCGAAGTCGCCTTCAGCGTGCCGTTACGACCGAACACCTCCATCGTCAGGCCATTTCCTGCATAAGGAATGCTCGCTACATGAACCGACGCCACCGCGCCGTTTGTAAGAGTGCCGTTGACCAGAATGTTGTCTGGTGATGTCACGTCCACCATCACATCCGTATCCACCTCATGCCACTGCTGAACTTGCGTCGTGAGCTTTGCTGAAACAGAAGTGAAATCACCCGCCACAAACCGCAGCGCGTCGATGGCATGGCCCGCTGAAATCGTCAGGGTGTTCGCCCCCAACTCAACTTCTCGCTGCCACGTCCGACCGGAATCCCGCGTCAGCACACCGCCACCAATCTGCCTCAACGAGCACGACAGCACATCGCCAACGTACCCGGCGTCAACAAGCTCCTTCATGTGCAACATCGTCGGGTTCGCACGAGATTGAAGCCCGACAATCGTCTTCACACCCTTATCCCGCGCCATCGCCGCAAGCTCCTTCGCCTCCTCGGTCGTCCGGCCCAGCGGCCACTCCGTGAAGATATGCTTGCCCGCGTTGATCACATCACGAGTGATGTCATAGTGCGCCGGCACCCTCAACACCACCGCCACAGCATCAATCTCCGGGTGCTCCAGCATCTTGTGATAATCGTCAAACGCCATCCGAGCGCCGTACTGCTTGGCCGACTCCTCAGCAGTCTCCATGCGGGTAGTACAGGCCGCAGTGAGCTCCCAACCAACCGCCGCCGGAACGGACGGAAGATGCGCACGATGCGCCCATCCAACAGTAGGGCTTGCGCCAATAATTCCAAGGCGAATCTGATCCGACATGAGGTACCTGCTCTCGTTAAATAAATGCTCGAAGGCCGTGCGAGACGGCTACTGTACCGCAAACGTGCCCCATTCAGACTTCGCGCTCTGCCGTATGATGCCGCCACTGCTACAGATAGAGTCCATCTGAGGATGAGCGAACGGAGACATCAATGCTCGACATCACTATCGCTGGCGGCACCGTAGTCACCCCATCGGGCGAACGTGTCATGGACGTCCACATTGCTGGCGAAACCATCGCAGCCGTCACACTCCCCGGCACTGAAGGCTTCGAGGCCAGCCAGACCATCGACGCCACCGGCAAGATCGTCATCCCCGGCGGCATCGAGCCGCACGCCCACATCGGAGGCCCACGCCAGCCGGAGCGATCAGGCGCAGAGCCAGTCTCCAAAGCCGCAATCTTCGGCGGCACAACAACCGTCCTGGACTTCGCCACGCAAGTCCCCGGCCACGACCTCCTCCACGCGGTCGATGAAGCCGCCGACCGCTGGAAGGGCGTTGGCTACACCGATTACGCCTACCACCCAATCTTCGGCAATCGAGCATCAGAAGAGGCCATCGCCCAGATCCCAGAACTGGTCCAGTCCGGCATCCCCAGCTTCAAAATCTTCACCACCAGCATCCGCCCCACAAGCCCGCAGATGGAAGACCGACAGACTGACTTCGGTCGACTCGGCAAGATCATGGAAGGCGTCGCCGAATCCGGCGGCATGCTCCTCGTCCACTCGGAAGACGACGAGATGGTCCACTACAACTACGAGCGCGCCCTTGCAGAGGAAAAGATGGAATGGTGGCGCATGCACGAGGTACACACCCGTGAATCAGAAGACGTCTCATTCCGCCGCGTCACCCGTTTGGCAGAGCTGAAATCATGCCCAATCTACTTCGTCCACGTAAGCGCAGTCGAAGGCATCCAGGAAGTTGCGCGAGCACGAGCGCAGGGCCAGCCGGTTTATGGCGAAACGCTCCACAACTACGCCAGCTTCAGCGCCACCAACTACCGCGAAGACAACGGCATGAAGTACCACACCTACCCCTCTCTTAAAGAAGAGGCCGACAGTCAGGCGCTGTGGGCAGCACTGGTCGATGGCGACCTCTCAACTGTCGCAACCGACCTCGTCTCCACCACCTGGGAAGAGAAGATCCGATACAAAACCGTCGCCGACGTAACCGGCGGCCACAACGGAATCGAAACCCGAGTCGGCATCGCCTACACAGAAGGCGTAGCGAACCGGGGCATGTCGCTCGAACGACTCGTAGAAATCACCTCATCCAACGCCGCCCGCATCTTCGGCATGTACCCAAAGAAAGGCGCCATAGCCCCCGGCAGCGACGCTGATATCACCATCATCGACCCCACCATGAACCGCAAACTAACCCTCGATGACCTCCACCTGGAGGACTACAGCATCTGGGAAGGCTTCGACATCGCTGGCTGGCCAACCACCACCCTCCTAAGAGGCCAAATAGCCGTCCAAAACGGCCAATTGCTTACCAGCCCCGGGCATGGGCAGTTCCTGAAACGCAGCATCTCCAGCGACATCACTGCAGCACCGGTCTGCTAACGCAGACATTTCTTCGGTAGCGGCGGGTCTAAGACCCGCTTCCCGCGCGGTTTCATGCGTTGCGGCGACAGTCTCACCGTACCCTCCAAGAGCGGGTCTTAGACCCGCCGCTACCGTCAGTCACCACCCACAGATACATCAACCAACCCCCGCGAGGAAAGGTTCCCTGAGGAAACTCGAAGGGCACCTTTCCGGTATAACCCAGACGCTCTACCTACGCAGTACTATCCCGCTGCACCCGAAAACGCCGCCACAATCTCATCATTCGACCGCCGCAGCAACGTCGTATTTATGTGCAGCAACGGAGTTGCCCACTCCGCATTCGGCCACTGCAGCACGATCTCAGACTCCAGCAGCTTCTTCACAAACGTGTCCGTATCGATCCCATCGCCAAGCACCAACTCGAAAATATTCGATCCGTGCTCAAACGCGCGCACCTCAACACCCGGCAACTCGCCAAGCACAGGAAACAGCGCCTTCGCCTTCGTCATCGCCTCGCCAAAACGCGCCTCAAACCCATCCATGCCAGCCAGCGTTAGCGCCGCCGGAAGGTACCCCGACGACAATCCACCACCAAACATGCGCCGATCATGGAACATGTTCTCGATGAACTCGGCCGTCCCCGCGATCGCCCCACCGAATGGCGACCCAAAGTACTTGTACATAGACATGTAAACGCTATCGAACATCGCCGAATACTCGCTCACGCCAACATCCGTCGCCGCCGACATCATGTAGAGCCGCGCCCCGTCCAGATGCGACGGAATCCCCGCCTCGCGACACAGGTCGGTTATCGCCCGCATCTCATCCAACGGCACAATCTGCCCCGCCTGCCGCCTCACCGGGCTCTCAATCGACACCGCGCCAACGGGATTGAGCACACGCCCACTCACCGCGATCTCCAGCGCCGTCCGTAACTCGTCGGCAGAGAAGTAAGGCCGGTCAGGCGCCAGCGGCACAGGATTCAAACCGCTCAGCTTCGCCAGTCCATCACCCTCATCCTGATAAATGTGGCTCTGCTCCTGCATGATCACGCGGGACCGTGTCCCCGCAAGCCGCCGCAACGCCAAATGATTCGCCAGCGTCCCCGTCGGCAGCCAAATCGCCGCCGGTTTGCCAAGGTCCGCAGCAACTCGCCGCTCCAGCGCCTCCACGCTACCGCCAAGCGAGTACGCATCCTGCTCAAGCTTGCCCGCCGCTAGCAGTTCGTTCAGCCGCCCAACAATCCACTCTGGAGTCTGAGGCTCCCCGTCTCCCGAGAACACCACAGCGTTAGGCCTGAACTTTGGCTCAACCTGCTGTGCAGTAGCATCGGGTTTTTCAAGCTGCTTAACCACTAAACGTCACCTCTCCTCAAGGAATGAAGGAATTTGGATGCTCTGAACGCGGACCACGTTGCGCTCCGCCGAACGATTAGCTCGTGTGCACCGCACCAGAATCGTAGAACTGCTGAATCTCCGCCTCGGAGTAACCAACCTCAGCCAGAACCTCGGTCGTATGCTCACCCCGCGCCGGCGATATCCGAACCGCCTCAGTAGGCGTCTCCGACCACTTCGATAGCGGCCCTGCCGCCAGCACTCGACCGCCCACGGGATGCTGCTGCTCGATGATCATGCCGGTAGCCCGCGCCTGCTCGTGGTCCACCATCTCCTCAACGTAAAGCATCGGCCCCGCCGGCACCCCCGCCGCGTCGAAGATGCTCAACCACTCCGCCTGTGTCTTGGTGAGAATGAGTTTCTCAACCTCATAGGAAAGGTCCCGAGCAAACTGCAGCGCCTCATCGGAAGTCGCAACGTAACCCTCATCAAACCGCATATCGTAGACGCCAAGAGCGTCCGCCGCTTTCTTGCGTAACGGCTCGCTCAAGCACCCCAGTGTGATCGCAAGATCGGCCGTCGCGTACGAGCGGTAGTAGACATACGCCCCGTAAGGACGCTGCCTTGCCTCCCGGTAGAGGGCATCAATCTCAGAATGCCCAAGTCCAGCCTCGCGCAACAGCGGCAACTCATTCCGCACGAAATCAAATGACGGCGACGGCGCATTCTCCACGTCCGTCATACCAAGCCCCTGAATCGTCAGCGCATTCGCAAACAGAGAAGTCTCAATCTTCTGACCCTGCCCCGTGCGCTCACGATGGAACAGCGCAGCACACACCGACTGCACTACCGAGTACCCGGTGGCATAGTCCACCATCGGCATCGCAGTCACATAGCGCGGCACACCAACGTTCAGCCGATGATCACCCACCTGGTAACCATCCATAATCCCCTCGCTGGACATGATCCCCGTAAGCCCCTGCATCACCAGGTCGTAGCCCGGATTTCCTGCGTAAGGCCCTTCCCGACCAAACGCCGTAATCTCGCTATAAATCAGATCTGGCTTGACCCCCTTCAGCGTGTCGTAATCGATGCCCAGCGCGTCCAACACATCCACACGATTGTTAACCGTCACCACATCCGCGCTCGCAACCAGCTTCTGAATGATCGCGCGGCCATCATCAGACCCGGCGTCGATACTGATCGATCGCTTGCCCCGATTGACCGCAATAAAGCCCTTGCTGTCAGTCTTATCAATCGGTGCAGTCCCCTGCCGCCACGCATCACCCCACGGCGGCTCAATCTTGATCACCTCAGCACCAAGATCAGAGAGCAGAACACCACTAATCGGCCCGGCGATGATCTGTGAAAACTCCACAACCCGTATGCCCTGCAGCGGACCAGTCATCCAAACACCTGCCTGAAATTCATCGTGAGAATCGCAACACAACTCACCCTAACGACATCAAAGTTGCCCGCACAGTAGATCATCTGCCGCTGAATTGCGACCACCATACGGTTCCCAAACACCACCCTCCCTCACATCCGCCACCCCTGCGAAGGCTGGGGGCCACGCGCGCGCACACATCCACCCGCCAGCCAACATACGCATCCAACCGCCGCTTCACCATCGCGCGCCCTCAATTCACCTATCATGCTGCCCACAACAAAGACGCATATCGCACGCCCCACCCGCAAAGGAACACAAACCTTGAAAATCTCAGACATCAAAACATTCCCCGTCTGGGTCGGCGCCCGTAACCAGATGCTCGTAAAAATCGAAACCGAAGAAGGCATCTACGGATGGGGCGAATCCGGCGTCATCGGCCGTGAACTGGCAGTGCAAGGCGCTGTCCAGCACTATCGAGAATTCCTGCTCGGCAAAGACCCCATGCAGCGAGGCCGCATCTGGCAAGAGATGTACCGCTCGCAGTACTTCGAAGGCGGCCGTGTCCTCACCGGAGCCATATCGGCCATCGACATAGCGCTCCACGATATCGCCGGCAAGAAACTAGGCGTCCCCGTCTACGATCTACTCGGCGGCAAGCACCGGGACTGGGTCCCAACCTTCGCAACCGGCAGCGGCAACAACACAGACGAAGTCGTCGCAATGGGCCAACTGCTCTGGAACTCCGGCTACAAAGCCTTCCGTCTCCAGTATCAGGACGCAACAGAAGACCAACTCTTCGAACCACGAGTGGCCCTCGCAGCAACCGCAACCGCCCTCAACGCAGCCCGCGAAGCACTCGGCCCGGAGCCTGTAATCGGCATCGACATCCACCACCGCTACTCCGTCGCAGAAGCAGCATCCTTCTGCAACAAGCTCCGTCCCGACACGCTCGACTTCGTAGAAGAGCCAATTCGAGACGAGACCCCGGAGGCCTACGCCGAGCTACGCAAGATGACCAACATCCCATTCGCCATCGGCGAAGAGTTCGCGTCCAAGTGGCAATTCCTGCCCTACATAGAACGCGGCCTGACCAACTTCGCCCGGCTCGATATCTGCAACGTGGGCGGCATCACAGAGGCCATGAAAGTAGCCGGCTGGGCCGAAGCCCACTACATAGATCTAATGCCCCACAACCCCCTCGGCCCAATTTGCGTCGCCGCAACATCCCACCTGGCCATGGCCATCCCAAACTTCTCATGGCTAGAAATCAGAGAATCCCCTGGCGAAGCGCCCGGTAAATACGACCCCAAAGTATTCCCCGTCCAACCAAAAGTAGAACCCGGCAAAGTAACAGTCCTAGACCAACCCGGCCTAGGCGTAGAAGTAGACGAATCCCTCCTAACCGAACCCTTCAGATTCGCCGAACCCCCACACCTACACCGAACGGACGGCTCCTACACAAACTGGTAACCGTCCGCCAAAACCGGTCAACCACCACATCGCGATCACGCGCACACCCCACATCCGCCACCCCAGCGAAGGCAGGGGCCCACGGACCCAAACGTTAGGAAATGTTCCCTGAGGCCACTCGAAGGGCACCTTTCCGGCATCCGACCGCCTCATCGCAATCACGCGCCTCCTCACATCCGTCGCTCCGGCGAAAGCCGGAAGATGGATTCACATTTGAAGTGCAACACCTGCTCGTTGAACAACTCCGCAGGAGTCTTATAGTCCAGGCATTTTCGCGGAGTGTTGTTGTAAGCGCCAACTAATTGGATGAATCGATCATCACTAA
>Ga0114999_10005188_pt1 | contig 15453 bp, 14 predicted proteins | sample ArcticOcean_MG_C_3_FD_89820 | JGI IMG/M metagenome (GOLD analysis project Ga0114999, IMG submission 89820) | Marine microbial communities from western Arctic Ocean - ArcticOcean_MG_CB8_126 | ecosystem: Environmental > Aquatic > Marine > Oceanic | place: Arctic Ocean: Canada Basin | collected...
TATCGTGATCCTAACGCTGCTTGCCGTCGCCGGATTGGTGATTTACTGGAACCGGTGGCCGATCCAATACGCCTGGCAACGCGCGGCGGAGACATGGCTGCGCCCCGATATCCGCCGCCGCCGGCTGGCCTTTATCCAAGCTTACGAATTTCCGCCTGCGGCGCGCCGCGCCCTTCAAAACACGCACCCGCATCTGGGACCGGAGCCCGGGGACGCCATATTCTGGGCGCTCAAGGACTATTTTTCGCTTTTGGCCCTCAACAGTGGCGGCGATGGCATCGCCATGCCGTCGCGCATCGTCGGCGCGGCCTGGGAGACGTTCGCCGCCGATGATGATGATGGCTACAAGGATTTCTGCCGGCAAGCCTTCGGCGCCTATGTGCCGCCCGAGCCGGCCGCCGCCGGGCAAGCCGATGCGGCCATCGTCCGAACCTGGCAGCTTTTGTGCGCGCGCCTCGGCATCGATCCCGCGCACCCGACACGGCTGCCACGCCTGTTTGCTCTCGACCGGCGCCTGGGCGTGGAGAACGGCATCTACTACGCTCTTAGCGCCCAAGATTTGCAGTCCATGGAGCAGGCTAATCTGGCGCTTGCGGTGCATCTGCTGACCGAGCTTGGTCCTGGCCATTGGACCGATAGCGGCGCATTGCTGTGGACCCAATCGCACGCCGCCGATCTGGCGGGCATGGCATCATCAAGCGGCGCCGCCTATCCTTCTGAGATGGCGCCGGCGGAAGGCGGCTTCGCCGGCGGCGGCGACGGCTTCATGGCCGACAGCGGCGGCGGTATGGATTTTGGCGGCGGCGGTGATGGCGGCGGCGGCGATGGCGGCGGCTGACGCGGGCCCCTACTCGGCGGCGTCTTGCTCGGCCCCTAGCGGCCCCTATTCGGCCGCGTCTTGCTCGGCAATATCGTAATTCTTTTTGCGGATGGCGGCGATGTAGTCGGCGTAATTGGTCGGCTCATACTTGGCCGGATTGTCCGGCCCCTGGCAGCTTGGCATGCATTCGACAACCACGTCAGAGCGGGTGGCCACAAAAAAGGCCACCGAATGGCGCAGCGCGCCGGTTTCGTTGATCACCCGGTGCGGCGTCGCCGGAATGGCATCGTTGCACCAGCGCGTCAAAAATGCGCCGGTGTTGACCAACAGATGACCGGGCAGCATCGGCGCCGACACCCATTCGCCGTCGGGCAGCAGGATATCCAGCCCCCGGGACGGCCCCTGATTGAGGATCGTGATACAGCTAAAATCAGAGTGCGGGCCGATGCCGAACAAATTGTCCTGATCCGGCTCCTGGGGCACATACTCCAACAGGCGCAAATTGGGATTGGCGGGCGAAAAGGCTTCGTGTTTCGAGAGGAAATCGGGACCCATGCCAAGGGCGATGGAAAACAGCGGTAAAATATGATGCACCAAGCCATCCAACGCATCGAAATAGGCCTGCAGGTTTTCGCGGAACCCCGGCAAATTTTCCGGCCAGCGGTTTTCATGGGTCCAGATTTTGCCGGCAATCTGATCGGGATGGTCATCGGCCAGTTGCCGCCGGCAATAGTAGGACGCGCTGGTTTCCCGGCGGGTGTTCTTGTTGTAGATCGAGGTCCGCTGGGTTTGGCCGCCGGGTGGATTGTATCCGAGGATATCTTTGCCCATCCTGACCTTTAATTTCTCTTCCTCCGGCTGGCCGTGAAAGCGGGCGCTTTCCTCGATAATGCCGTCGAGCATTTCTTGGCTCACGCCGTGGTTCTTGATGAAGAAAAAGGCAACGCTGTCGCAGGCCGACTTGACCTCGGCCGCGGCGGCCTCTTGCGCGCCGTCCTCGCCGGCAATCAGCGGCGCCAGATCAACAACGGGTATCGTATCCACGCTCATATCCGTAACTCTCCCTTAATTTAACTTAACCGTTCCCCGGGCATTGGCCAAAAAGGTCTGCTTGCCGGCCAGCCGGTAGCGGTTGATCGCCGCCTGGCCGGGCGCCGACAACACCCAATCGATGAAGGTCGAGGCCAGCCCCGCCTTGACGTGTTTGTGCCGCTCGGGATTGACCAGAATTATGCCGTATTGATTGCGCAAACCCGGATCGCCCTCGAACAACAGCGCCAATGCGCCCTTGTTCTTGAAGGCCTGCCAGGTGGACCGGTCGGTCAGCGTATAGCCGTTCATGGATTGGGCGATATTGAGGGTCGCGCCCATGCCGGAGCCGGCTTCCCGGTACCATTTGCCGCTGAATTTCTTCACTTCGATGGCCGCCTGTTTCCAAATCTCCAGGCTCTTTTTATGGGTGCCGCTGTCATCGCCCCGGGACACGAACGTCGCCTTGGCGGCGGCGATGCGCCGGTAGACATCCAGAGCCGATTTCGCCTTGGCGGCGGCCGCCGGATCAAGGCTCGGCCCGACCACCACGAAATCATTGTACATGACATCCAGGCGCGCCACGCCGAAGCCCTTGGCAACGAACGCCAGCTCGGATTTTTTATGGTGCACGAACAAAACGTCGGCATCGCCGCGCTCGGCAACCCGGATCGCCTGGCCGGTGCCGACGCCGACGACGCGCACCTCGATGCCGGTATCCTTGGTGAATATGGGCAATATCTTATCGAACAATCCGGAATTCACCGTCGACGTGGTCGATGCCACGACAATAAACTTCTCCGCCGCCGACAAGGGAGCCGCCGCGAGACCCAGGAGAACGGTCAAAACCAACAATTTCGATGCCAAGGTGCGAGCCATCTCCGTATTTTCCTTGGCCCCGGCGGTGAATGCAAGGAAAGACGTTGCAAGCCAATACGCGGCGGCCATAATCGGCGTCCAGTCTGGAGGACTTGCTATGAAATTGAGCACCGAACGTATCCTCACCACCCATGTGGGCAGCCTGCCCCGGCCCGATGAACTGATCGAAATGCTGGGCCGCGAAGACCGGGGCGAAGCGGTGGACGCCGCCGCCCTTTGGGCGCGCACCACCGAAGCGGTGGCGGCCAGCGTCAAGGACCAGGCCAGCGCCGGCGTCGACGTGGTATGCGATGGCGAGGTCGGCAAGATGGCTTATCACGTCTACGCCAAGCACCGCTTGAGCGGGCTGGGCGCCACCGGCGGCACCGGCGTTCCGGGGCGAAAGCCGCCCAGGGATATGCAGGATTTTCCCGAGTTGGGCACCGGCAGTCTCGGCGGCGGCGGCCCAGAGCTCCTTCAATCGACGGTCTGCAACGCCCCCGTGGCGCATGCCGACCTCGCGCCGCTGGAACGGGATGTGGCCAATCTGCAAGCCGCCGCCGGCGCCGCCAAGCCCTTGGATGTGTTCATGAACGCCGCCTCGCCCGGTTGCCTGCGCACCTATGTTCCCAATGCCTATTATTCCAGCAACGACGAATATCTGGAGGCCTTGGTGGAGGCCATGCGGCCCGAGTACAATGCCATCCACAAGGCCGGCTTCGTTTTGCAGCTGGATTGCCCGGACCTGGCCGGCAGCCGTCACACGGATCATCAAGATCTGAGCGAGGCGCAATTTCTAGCCGTGGCGACAAAAAATATCGAGGCGCTGAACGCCGCCACCAGCGATATTCCCGCCGATGCCATGCGCCTGCATATCTGCTGGCTCAACTATTCCGGCCCGCACACCCACGATCTGCCGGTGTCAAAGCTGATAGATTTATTGGGGCGGGCGCGCCCGCAAGCGCTGTTGTTCGAAGCCGCCAATCCCCGCCACGAGCATGAATGGGAAGATTGGCAAGCGGCATCGATCCCGGACGACAAGGTCTTGGTGCCCGGCGTCATCGATTCCACCAGCAACTTTGTTGAGCATCCGGTGCTGATCGCCCAGCGCATTGGCCGCTACGCCGATATCGTTGGCCGCGAACGGGTCATAGCCGGCGCCGATTGCGGCTTTTCCACCTATGCCGGACGCAAAGCGGTGTTCCCGTCGGTGGTATGGGCGAAGTTGGGCGCCATGGCCGAAGGCGCCCGCATCGCGACGGAGAGGCTGTGGGGATGAATCGCCGCCGGTGTTCTTAGTCCCGCTCGTAGACCGTCTGGCCGCCGATGACGGTGCGCATCGAATGGATATTTTTTAGATCATCCTCGTCCACGGTCAGCGGATCGGCGCTGAGGACGGCGAAATCGGCGAGCTTGCCGACTTCAAGAGAGCCGCGGTCATTTTCCGACATGCACAAATACGCGCCGCCCATGGTGAGGGCGCGCAAACCCTCTTCCCGGGTCAGGCTCTGGTCTTCGGCGATTCGTTCGCCGGTCACCCGGTCGATGCGCGAGACCACCTGCCAATAGGGATGGAACAATGAGACCGGCAGATTGTCGGTGGCCAGGGCGAAATGGGCGCCGGCCTCGGTCATGCGCCGCAAAGGCATGATGTCGGATTCGCGCTCCGGCGCCATGCCGTCGCGCAGTTTCGAGCCGATGGAATAGATCGAACGGTTGGTGTGGGTGGTGGTCGCCAGACCCAGATCGCGGATACAGCCCACATCATCGGGGCTCAAAATGCCGATATGGCCGAGCACCCAGCGCTTGTCGCGGATCGGCTCGATCTTGTTCACTTCTTCGAACACACCCAGCATGGGCGGCGTGATGGTGGCGATACGGATATCGCGCCTGGCCGCTTCAACCATCACATCGATCAGTTGCTGGCGCGGTAAGGCGTGGTCGTAATAGCGGCTGGCCCAGCCCGTATAGGGGCTGATCTCGGCGCGCAACTGGTCTTCGCGGTTGAGCACCGAGCCTTCCGGCGCGCTGGCCAGCACGAACAGGCCGGAGACCCGAAGATGGCTGCCGCCGAGCCCACCCTGGGCCAGCCAACCGGCCCAGGTGTCGAACAGGGCGCCCGGATCAACGCCGGCGACCGTGTCCCACGATGGGCTTAAGGGCACGTCGGCGCGCATGGTGAGGTTGCCGTCGGCGGAGACTTGTTTGTAGGCGTCGATAATCTCGGCGGCGAGGCCGTGGCCTTCGAACACCGAGGTGGTGGCGAAGGATTGGTATACTTCCAAGGAACGTTTTAGGCCGCGCGTACGCTCATCGGGCGTAAAGCGGCGCATGCCGCGGAAGAATGTCAGCTCGATGATCGGCTGCAGGGTGTCTTCGAAAAAGACGCCGGTGGGATCGCCGCTGGCATCTTTTTCGAACGTCACCGTCGAACAGGGCTCCGGCGTATCGCGGCTAATGCCGCCGGCAATCAGCGCCTTTGTGTTGGCCACCGAGACCAGCGGCTCGGCCATGTCGTGACGCCAATACCCCCAGACCGGGCGGATATAGACCGGATTGTCCGGCGATACCTTGTCCAGATCGTGCCGGGTTGGGAAGCGGCCCTCGGATAACTCCGACGCCGCACCAAGATAATTTGGCGGCGCGCCGAGCGGCATGGTGACGATCCATTCACCAGGGGCCGCATCGGCCACCAGGGTTTCGATGATTGCCAAAATATCATCGATGGACTTGGCCTCTTTGAGGCTGGGATAAATCTCGGTCAACCCTTCCCGGTCCATGTGGGCGTGGCCGTCGAAAAATCCCGGCACTACGGTCTGCCCGCCGAGATCGATAATTTCGGTGCGCGCATCCGCGGCGCCCAGCAACTGCTTACCATCGCCGACGGCAATGATGCGCGTATCTTTAACGGCCAGGCCATCGGCAATAGTGAAGCTTGCGTCCACCGTGACCACCTTGCCGTTATGAACAATCAGGTCCGGCGCCAGGGAATTGCTGTTCATTGGCTTAGCCTTCTTTACGGGTTTTGCGGATGCTCGGTCACTTCCACATCATCGAGGAGCCATTGATCCACACGGCCCCAATAGAAAGCCAGATAGCCGGCATATTCCTCGCCCTCATCGAAGGGCGTCTCGTAGGACCACACCAGATTTTCTTCGAAACGATCACCTACCCGCACGGAGTAGTAGGACGGATGTCCCTTGTAGGGTCAGAATGTTTCGTGATCGGTCGCTTCCAGCAAATCCATGCGCACATCCTCGCGCGGGAAATAATAGACCGCCTTGTGATCGGTTTCGAGTTGGGTAAGCACATTGGCGGAATCGGCGATGGCGGTGCCATCCAGCATGACGCGAACGCGGGCGCCCGCCGGTTCCAGGCGAACCTCGTAGTCGGGAAATTTGACAAAGCCCGGCGCGGGCCCGGCCAATCCAGTCTGGTCATCCATAATTACGCTCCCTTTATAAATGAAATGCCATGATAATTGGCGAAGGAAGGGCTGTGCAAGGGCCGCTTCATCCCATAATCTGAAAAGCCCATGCAGACGCCTTCCAACATCGCCGCACCTATCATCGAAGCTAAGGGCGTGACCAAGACCTTCGACGGTATCGATGCGGTCAAAGATTTGAACTTGACGGTTCCGCCCGGCATCTGCTTCGGCCTGCTGGGTCCCAACGGCGCCGGCAAGACAACAACTTTGCGCATGCTCTATGGGGTCTCCGAGCCGAGCCGGGGGCAGATCAAAATGTTCGGCATGGATGTGGGCCGCGATACGAGGGCCGTGCGCGCCCGCCTCGGCGTCACCTTGCAGGACAACGTGATGATGGAGAACCTTTCCAGCCGGGATAATCTGTTCATCCATGGCCGCCATCATTTGATACCAGAGGCCCTGCTCTCCCAGCGGGTGACGGAATTGCTGGCGTTCCTTGAGATCGGCGCCGATGCCGACAAGAAAGTCCTCAAATTGTCCGGCGGCTTCAAGCGGCGCCTGTCGATCGCCATGTCGCTGATTAACGCGCCGGAACTGTTGATCCTGGACGAGCCGACCACCGGACTTGATCCCGCCGTCCGCCACGCCCTCTGGTCGAAAATCCGCGGCCTCAAGGGGGACGGCAAAACCGTACTTCTGACCACCCATTACATGGACGAAGCCGAGCGGCTCTGCGATCAGGTGATGATCATCAATGGCGGCAAGGCCATCCGCCAGGGCGCGCCCCGGCAATTGATCAAGGACGAACTCTACCCAAATGCCCTCGAATTCGAATGCACGGACGCAGAAGAGCAACGCCTGTTGGAGGACGCCGGCAGCTTGATCAAGCTGCGCACCGGCACCCGGCTCATGGTCTTCGCCAAAGACCCGGAACAGGTTTTGGCCAGACTTCAAAATCTGGACGGCGGCAACCGGCGCGCCGTTATCCAGCGCCCGGCCAATCTGGAAGACGTGTTCCTGGCGGTCACCGGCACCCAACTGGATGACGGCTGATGAGCTTGTCGGCGCGGCATACGCTTTCGGTTTGGCGGCGCAATGCGGCCCTCTATAAGCGCACCTGGAAGGTGAACCTTCTGCCCAATTTTTTCGAGCCGGTATTTTACCTGACCGCCATCGGCATCGGCGTCGGCGCCTATATTACAGAGATGGGCGGCGTCAGCTATGTGGAGTTTCTGGTGCCCGGCCTGATCTGCGTGTCGGCCATGCACGGCGCTTCGTTCGAAGTGACCTACAATGTCTATGTGCGCCTGATGTACGAGAAATCCTACTCGGTCATCGTCACCACGCCGGTGTCGCCCGATGACATATTGATCGGCGAAGTGCTGTGGGCGATCACCCGCTCGTCCATCTATGGCGGCGGCTTTTTTATCGTCGCCGGCGCCTTCGGTCTGCTTCCCGGCGTCTCGGCATTGTTGGCCATATTGGTGATCCCGCTGACCGGGTTGATGTTCGCCGCAATCGGCATCGCGGTCACCTTGCGCATGCCGAGGATCGAGCTGTTCAGCTTCTATTTCACGCTTTTCCTGACGCCCCTGTTCCTGTTCTCCAGCGTCTTCTTTCCCATCGACGAGCGGCTCTCGGGCGTCTGGCTGAACGTCGCCGAAATCTTGCCGCTCCTGCACCCGGTCCGCCTCACCCGCGCCGCCTTCGCCGGCGAAGCCACCATGACGTCGGTCTGGGACGCGGGCTATATCATCGTGCTGTCGCTGGGATTATTGTTCTGGGCCAAGGGGACCATGCGGAAACGGTTGTCGAGCTAAATCGGGCGCCGCCCCGCGCTGGCCTGGCGTTGAATCTGGCGAAGTTCTAGCTCGCTAAAAGCGCATGGATTTGCCTGGATAGTTCCGCAGTCTGGAATGGCTTTTGGATGCGCGCGTGCTTGGGCTCATCGTTGCTGCTGCGCAAAATGTCATCCTCGGCATATCCGGTCATCACCAAGGGCGTCAGCCGCAGCGGCGCCAAACGTAACCCGTCACGAGCGCGGCGGGGTGAGGGGCAGAAAACCCAAAAGGTCCCTGCCCGCCCGGGCGACATCGTGACGGCCATCACCGAGGTCATACTTGCCCCGGATCAGCGGCCACACGCCTTCGGCGATGACCTCGGACGCCACCGGGATGGCAAGGCTCACATGGCGGCAGAAATCGCCGAGCAGGCCCTGGTCTTCCAGATCCACAAGAGCGTTGAACAGCCAAGCCTCATTTCCGGGCCTATCGTTGGTATCGGTCATATCTTTGAAATCGGACGCCGGGAGCAGAAATTCAAGCATAATCGGCCCAGGTCATGGATCACTGGTGGCACTGCACCATGAGGGTTTGCTTTTGAGCGATAGCGGCCAACGCTTTGGTGGATATTTTTTTATTGCGCGCCGCCCATTTTGACGGCAGCCCGCTGGCGGTCAGGAACTGGCGCACGGTCGACGCCTTGATGCCGAAATTTACATTTTCCGGGAGCGAGCCGATGGCCTTGGCGACCCGTAATTTGTTCAACTGAGCGATGACCACGCCGACGATATTGCCGTTCTCGTCATAGATCGGGCCGCCGGAATTGCCGGCCTGCACGGCGGCGTCCATCTGAAACTGGCCGGCGTCATCGCCGATGCCGCGCACCGAGGATACGATCCCCTTGGTGACCTTGACGCTGGAAGAAAATATATCGCCGTAGGGAAAGCCGCCGACCAGCACATCCTCGCCCAGCTCCACATCGCGGGCGCGCAACAGGCCGTGCGCGGCGAGCGGCATCACGCGGAGCCCCAATTTGCGGATCAGGGATTTGGCGCCCGCCGACGCGGTCTCCAGCGAGCGCAGCTTCAGCAACGCCAGATCGCTGCGCCGATCGCTGTTGATCAGGACCGCCGGCGTCTGATTATCGCCATTGTCACCCACGCTGATGCGCCGGCATTTGTCCAGAATATGGGCATTGGTGATCACATGGCCCAAGCCGGAAACAAAAAAGCCCGATCCCGAGCCGGCGACGCCGATGGATTTTCTTAGGCCGGGCGGCGCGGTCCGGGTGGCCGGCGGGCCTGAGCCATGGATCGGCCCGCCCACCACCGGCGGCACATCCTGGCGGCCACCGAGGGGCGGTCCCGGCCTGGCGGCGGCTGTTTTCGGATTTTGCGGCGCGGCCCGGTTGACGGCGGCGCCGTGCCCGCCTTTGGGCGCGCTGTGAATTGCTGCGATCTGCGCATTGGTGAAGCGCCCGGTCAGCCGCGCGCACGCGATTTCGGAAAGCCCCCTCCGTTGAGCGCCGACGGCGTAGAAGGAGCCCGGCTCGCGCCACTCCGGCGTCACCGATCCGATGGCCAGCCCGCAAAGTGTTTTGTCGGTTTGGAAGATAGCCTGTAGCTGGCTCTGGTTTTGCGGCACCTGGGTCACGCAGCCTGCCAGCAGCAGTGTTGCCGCGGCAAGTCCGGGTATTCGAAGTGATCGGGGCGCGCCGCGCATGGGTCCTCCCAGGGGAATATGTCTATTGGTAAGGTGGGAGTATGGCATAGGCGGGGAAATCGTGTCCAACCGCGGCGACGGCCGGGCTGGACCCATGCAAGAGGACTTACCTCAGCACCCCTTAAAATTCTTCGCCCGGCACTCCTGCACCAGCCGCCTTGCTTCGGTTTGCTGGGCGGCGGTCATGAAATCGGCGACGACGCGGCGGAGGCTCGCCGCCTGATGGTCGCCGCTGTCGGCGGCGATCTTGAACCACATGTAAGAGCGGGGATAATCCTTGGCCAGATCGAGGCCATCGTAATACATGGCGCCCAAATAGATTTGGGAATCCACATTCCCCAGCTCGGCCGCCTTGCGCCACCACCGGATGCCTTCTTTTTTGTCGGCGGCGACGCCCTGGCCCTCGGCGTATAGAATTCCAAGATTGAATTGGGCCTCGGCGTGGCCCTGTTCGGCAAGCGGTTTCCATTCGCCGAAAGCCGCCTTGTAGTCCTTGGCATTATAGGCCGCCATGCCCAATTCGAAATCCGCCGCCGCCGCCGGCTGGGCGAACAGGATCATCAGGGCTAGAAAAGACAAGGTTATGCCTTGCGCCATGGTTCCAAACCGTTTGCGTGCTAGGGCTCTAGGAAACAGCTTAATGGGCCGGGCGGCGGGTTGGTAGCGGCGCCGGGATCAAACATTGGTGATCGGCGGAAGTTGGTGACCCCTACGGGATTTGAACCCGTGTTGCCAGAATGAAAATCTGGTGTCCTAGACCTGGCTAGACGAAGGGGTCACGTTGCCGAGGCGGTGGAATAACCGGAGCGTCGGCGGAAATCAAGACCCAATCGGCAGCGCCGTTCCAGGCCATAAACTAGCCCGGTGCTTTGCCGCGCAAAAGGGCCAGCGCCACCGGGCCGATAAAGCCGACCAGGCCCATGGCGATGAACCCCAAACCCCAGGTGAAGGCATCGCCGCCGATCACGCCGCCGCCCCCGCCGCCGCCGGAAACGTCAAGCACGATGCCGACCGCCAAGGGACCGGCGGCGGCGCCCATGAAACCGACGAAGGAATGCACGCCCAAGGTGGCGCCGCGGCGGCCGGGCTCGGATTCTTCGATGGCGCCGGCGGTCAGGGCCGCCGAGTCTAACTGGATCAGGGCCGCGTATAGAAGGGTCAGCAAGACCAGCGTCCAATAGGGGGCGCCCGCCAGGAAGCCCAGGAACGAGGCCATGATCGCAGAGACCAGCAAATAGCCCGACACCACCCGGCGGCGGCCATAGCGGCCCGCAGCCTCGTTGCCGAAGATGCTGGCAAAAACCGCAATAACGGCGCCGATGGCGGCCACGTCGGTGGGGCTCGGCCATAGGCCCCGGCTAGCCGGGGCCAGGCTCAACGAAAATGCCAGGAATGCCACCAGCCAGGCGCGCATGGCGAACAATTCCCACGAATGGGCGCCGTAGGCGATGATGTAGCCGAGAACCTCCCGGTTGCGCAAAATCGGGCGGAAATCCAGTAGCGCCGTGTCGCCGGCGGCTTCTTCCGGCGGGCTCGGCCGGACCGCCAGGAGGATCACCAGAAACGCCCCGGCGGCGCCGACGGCGGCAGCACCGAACGCCCATTGCCAGCCCGAAGCCTCGCCAATGACGCCGGCCAGGTAGAAGGACAATGCCGAGCCGAGGCTGAAGCTGGCGGTATAAAAGGCCACCATGCGGGCTTGCCGCTTGCCGTGGTAGCGATCGACAAGCATGCGGAGGCCCGGCATGTAGGTGGCCGCCAGGGCAACTCCGGCAAGGCCGCGAAAAGCAAACGCCGACCAAAAGCCTTCGGCGAACAACGCGAAACCGGCCAGGGACAGGGTTGTGGTGAAGGTGCCCGCCATATGGATCAGGCGGGCATCGATGCGGTCGGTCAGCGCCACCAATACCGGCACCGTGATCGCATAGGCGCCGAGCACGATGCCCGATATCCAGCCCGCCTCGGTGTTGCTCAATTTCCAAATCTCGGAAAATTCGGGCAGCAGGGCGGGAAAGGTGAACAGGCCCATCATGGTCATCACCTGGGTGGCGCAGATAGCGATGACCGCAAATGTGGAGGATGGCTTATCAGCCTCTGTGGAGGATGGCTTGTCAGCCATGAGCGGCGTCATCGATGAGCAATTGCACCGACGAGCGGCCCTGCCATATGTTTTCGCGCAAGCGGCCCACCAGATTGAGAGGCACGCCGCTGCGGTCCAGAAGCGCCTTGCCCATATCGCTGTCGGCGGCGCGAAAGGCGATGGCGGTTAGCCGCGCGCCGCCCGCATCGTTCAAATAGCAGCGCACATGGTCCTTGCCGACCACGTCTGACTTGGCAACCCGAAGTCCGGCGAAGGCGAAGCGCGGCTCGGCGTTGCCGCTGCCGAAGGGGCCCAGCTTCTGCACATCGGCGATCAGCTCCAGCGTGGCGCCGCCGGCATTGAGCACGCCATCGACGGAAAGCGAGGGCACGAAGCCCGAAGCGGCAATATGGCGGGCGACGCGCTCCTCCAGGAAGGCGCGAAATTCCGCCAGCTTGTCCGGTGCGCAGGTTATGCCGGCGGCCATGGCGTGACCGCCGCCGTTGATCAGCAGGCCCGATTGCCGGGCCGCGATGACGGCAGCGCCGAGATCGAAGCCGGGGATCGAGCGCGCCGATCCGACGCAAGCCTCGTCGCCGATGGACACCACGCAGGCGGGCCGGTTGTAGCGGTCTTTCAGGCGGCTGGCGATAATGCCGATGACGCCGGCATGCCAGCCCGCGCCGGCGGCGAACGCCACGGCGCCGGCGCTTTCGTCTTGTTCGCAAGATGCAATGGCTTCGCCTAAAATGCCGTCTTCGATGACGCGCCGTTCGGCGTTGCAGACTTCCAGCCGGGCGGCGATCTCGCGGGCTTCACCGGCATCTTCGGTGGCCAGCAGGCGCGAGCCCAACCGGGCCTCGCCAACGCGCCCGCCGGCATTGACCCGGGGGCCGAGCACAAAGCCAAGATGATAGGCGCTGGGGGTCTCGTCGATGCCGGCGCCGTCGGCCAGCGCCACCAGGCCGGGATTGCGCCGCTTGGCCAAAATTTTAAGCCCCTGCACCACCAGCGCCCGGTTGACGCCGGTGAGCGGCACCACGTCGGCGACAGTGCCGAGGGCAACCAGATCCAACAGACCGAGCAGATCGGGCTCAGCCAGCTCAGCCCCACCGAAAAAGCCGCGTTCGCGAAGCTGGCGGTTGAGGGCGATGGCGAGCAGAAAAGTGACGCCAACGGCGGCAAGTTGGCCGTGCGGGCTGTCATCGTCCAGGCGGTTCGGATTGACCACGGCAGCAGCTTCCGGCAGGCCGGCCTCGGCCACGTGGTGATCGGCGACGATGACATCCAGTCCAATAGCGCGCGCCTTGGCCAGGGGCTCATAAGCGGTGGTGCCGCAATCGACGGTGATCACCACCTTGGCGCCGCCGGCCTTTAATTTTTCGAGGGCGGCGATGTTGGGGCCGTAGCCTTCGGCCATACGGTCCGGGATATAGACCTGGATGGCAACGCCGATGGCCCGGAAATATCGCTCCAGCAATGCCGATGAGGTGGCGCCATCCACATCGTAATCACCAAAGACGGCGATGCCTTCGCCGGCCTCGACCGCATCGGCGAGGCGGGCTGCTGCCACGTCCATGTCTTTTAGATGGGATGGGTCGGGCAACAGGCCGGACAGTTTGGGATCGAGATAGCTTTCGGCAGCACCCGCATCGACGCCGCGCTGGGCCAAGAGGCGCCCGACAATCTCGGCGAGGCCCAATTGCTGTGACAAGGCCAGACCCAGGCGGTCGTCGGCTGCCCGCAAGCGCCACTCCTTGCCCGAAAACGAGCGCGCGACACCGAAGACGAAATCTTCTTGGGGCACCGCTCAAGTGGCCTGTGTCATCTAACCGTCGACCGGATCGAACCCGGTTTTTTGCTCGAAGTTGTGGCTCGCTTCGATATAGCGAACGGTGCCCGATTTGGAGCGCATGACCAGCGATTGGGTGGCGGCGCCGCCCCGGAAACGGCGCACGCCGCGTAACATAGCGCCCGAGGTCACGCCGGTAGCGGCGAACATCACCTCACCGCCGGCCAGTTCGTGCAGATTGTATTTGCGGTCGAAATCGGTGATGCCGAGGCGCGAGCCCCGGCCCCGCTCGTCGTCGTTGCGGAACACCAGCCGGCCTTGCATCTGGCCGCCAATGCAGCGCAAGGCGGCCGCCGCCAGCACGCCTTCGGGCGCGCCGCCGACGCCCATATATATGTCAACGCCGGCCTCCACCTCGGACGTGGCGATGACGCCGGATACGTCGCCGTCGCCGATCAGCATGATGCGGGCGCCGGCTTCGCGGGATTTGGCGATCAGCTCGTCATGGCGGGGCCGGTCCAAAATGCAGGCGACCAGATCACCCACTTCGACTTTTTTGGCGGCCGCCAACGCTTTCAAATTGGTCGCCGGGTCTTCGTCCAGATCGACCACCTCTTCGGGCAGTCCCTTGCCGATGGCGATTTTGTCCATATAGGTGTCGGGCGCATTGAGAAAGCCGCCGGCCTCGGCCATGGCGATCACCGCCAGGGCGTTGGGCCCGCCCTTGGCGGTCAGCGTCGTGCCTTCCAGGGGATCGAGGGCGATATCAATGGCCGGGCCGTCGCCGACGCCAACCTCTTCGCCGATGAACAGCATCGGCGCTTCGTCGCGCTCGCCCTCGCCGATGCGCACCGTGCCTTGGATATGCAAGCTGTTGAGGGCCCGGCGCATGGCATCCACCGCCGCCTGATCGGCCGCCTTTTCATCGCCCCGGCCCATCAGCCGGGATGCCGCCAAGGCGGCGGCTTCGGTAACGCGCACCGCCTCCAACGCCAGATTACGATCCATTTTCACCGTTTCGTCACTCATTTTTTCACACGCCCCTTAAATTTTCCATTCGGCTCTATAACGCTTCTATTCTAATCAGCATCGGTGTTTCAACCACCGCGTTGGATTTTTCGATTGCCGCCAAGGTGTCCAGCATCGCCGCCTCTTTGGTTTCGTGGGTGGTCAACACAACCGGCACCGCCTCGCCGGGATCGCGGCCATGCTGCAAAATCGATTCCATGGACACCTGATGATCGTGCAGCGCGCCGGCTATTTCGGCAAACACGCCGGGCTTATCGACGACCATGAGGCGCACATAATAGCAGCCCACATGGCCCGCCATGGGCGCCGCCTTTAACGGCGTCAACGCTGCCGCCGGCACCGCGAAGGTGGCCGATTTGTTGCCGCGGGCGATATCGGTCAGATCGGCGACCACCGCCGATGCGGTCGGACCGGCGCCGGCGCCCGGGCCTTGATAGAGCGTCGTGCCCACGAAATCACCGTCGGCGACCACGGCGTTGAAAACATCTTCCACATGGGCAATGGGCGCGCCCATGGGCACCATGGAGGGATGCACGCGCTGCTCGATGCCGCGCTCCGTCCTGGAGGCCAGGCCGAGCAATTTGATGCGGTAGCCGAGCTCCTCGGCAAAGTGGATATCCAATGGCGAAATGGCGCGGATGCCTTCCACATGGACATCGTCGAAGCTCACCTCGCAGCCGAACGCCAGGGCAGTCAGCAGCGCCAGTTTGTGGGCGGCGTCGACGCCGTCGATATCGAAAGCCGGATCGGCTTCGGCATAACCAAGCGCCTGGGCTTCGGCCAGAACATCGCCAAAATCGCGCCCGGTTTCGCGCATCTCGGACAGGATATAATTGCAGGTGCCGTTCAAGATGCCATAGACCCGGGAGATTTGATTGGCGGCGAGGCCTTCGCGCATGGCCTTGACGATGGGAA
>Ga0114999_10005190_pt1 | contig 15448 bp, 17 predicted proteins | sample ArcticOcean_MG_C_3_FD_89820 | JGI IMG/M metagenome (GOLD analysis project Ga0114999, IMG submission 89820) | Marine microbial communities from western Arctic Ocean - ArcticOcean_MG_CB8_126 | ecosystem: Environmental > Aquatic > Marine > Oceanic | place: Arctic Ocean: Canada Basin | collected...
GGCATCGGTAATGTTTGGATGGTCGCGCAGCACGGCCTCGATTTCACCGGATTCGATCCGATATCCGCGCAGCTTGATCTGATGGTCCGTGCGCCCAACGTAAATTAACGATCCGTCTTCGCGCTGACGCACTAGATCGCCCGTCCGATAGAGTATTCGGCCTGCATCGAGCGGGTCCGCGATGAACGACTTGGCGGTTAGTTCGGGTTGTCGATAGTAGCCCTGAGCCAATCCAGCGCCGCCAATATACAGCTCACCGGGCACGCCTTGTGGCACGAGTTGCATGTTGCTATTCATTATTTGCAGCGTTGTACGATCAATTGGGCTGCCAATTGAAACGGTTTCCGTCCCGGGACGCACTTGCTCTACCGTTGAGCAAATCGTGGTTTCCGTTGGTCCATAGATGTTCCAGACTTCATCACCACATTTGAGAAGCTTGTCGGCAAGATCTCGTGACAATGTTTCGCCGCCACACACGATTTTGAGCGTTGGGTCGCCCAGCCATCCTCGTGCGATAAGCATCTGCCACGTTGCCGGAGTGCCGAACATTACACTGACCGATGCGTTGTTGATGCGCGCAATCAATCCCGACGGGTCGCGACGGGTGGCTTCGTCGACGATCTCGACGCATCCGCCACACCACAAGGGCAGGCACAATTCGAACATGGAAGCATCGAATGCTGCGGTAGTAATCGCGAGCATTCGATCCGACTCGTCAAATCGCAACAGGCGTTGCATGGACGCGAGGAGATTGGCCAAACCGCTGTGAAGAGTCGCAACACCTTTCGGTGTTCCGGTCGAGCCAGAGGTATATATGATATTGCTGAGTTCAGTGCTGCGCTGGGTCGCTTGCTCTAGCGGCCTAGCCGATTGCTGCCATCCTTGCGAGAGAACGATTTGAACGGCGCTGTCGATGGACGCAAGTCGCTGGGTTTGCTCATCAACAACAACAGCTGTAGCTTTTGAGCTCTGCAGGATCGCCGAATTTCGCTTGGCCGGGTTTGCAGGGTCGACAGGAACATAGACTGCTCCGGCATGCATGGTTCCTAGGAATGCTACTAACAAGTCGCTAGACCTGCTTATGCAGACGACGACCCGGTCGCCGGAGATTACCCCCCGCTTCAAGCAGTTTTTGCGCCATGACAAGCGAGCGGAGGTTGAGTTCAGCGTAGCTCATGTGATCCTGACCGTCGTCGACGGCTTGCCTATCGGGGTCGCGCATAACCCATCCGCGAAAACGTTCTGGTAGCGTGGATGTGTTTTGTGAGTAGTTTTTCGGTCCTGTCAGGCTGGCGAGGATGGTCTGGCGTTCAACCTCCTCAACCATTGCTACGTTCTCGATTAATTCATTCTGGTTGTGCAGTAGAGCGTCCAATAACCGCAACAAATGCTGTTGCGCTTGCGCTTGGAGGTCTTGGTGAAAAATGTCGTCGCGTAACTCTAAGTGCAGAACCAAGGGTTCGTCGCCACCATAGTCCACAATGTGAATGCCCAGGGCGTCTGTTGTGAAACGGCGGGGGCGTTGGCGCTTGCCGGCCGCGCTGCCAGCGCTGAACTTGCAGGATTGTGGTTGCGCACAGCTGGCCCAGCCAATGGGGAGCGGGAAAGGCGCATTGTGACCGGGACCCCATTGAACTCCCGTGCTCGAATCTCGTCGAGATCGAAGCTGACCGCATAATTGAGTTCGTCGCTCCATTCGCTAGGCGCGCTCTGCACATGGCGCCCAACCGTGTCCAACTCCTGCGACGTCTTCGCGTAGAGCGTACTGAAGCTGTCTTCGGCATCCACTGTAACCTGCACAGGGCACTGTCTTGCGGACCCGCTGACAACCCCATTGGCGGATTCCGGCATGCGGTCGTTTAACGTCACACGCATACCAACTATCTCGTTGCCGCTAGCGCGGTAAAGATAGGCGAACAGTGCCGTGACCAGCACTTTCGTCAAAGAAACATCGTCACTCGCGTCTGCCAACTGCGCAGCGACTTTACGCAGTGCATCGCTACGTTGCACATCCAACTCCATTGCAACACGAAGTGTCGCAGAATCCACATTCGAAGATGCCCGCCCATACAATCTGAGCGGGGGCAACGGTTCCTGAGCTTTGTTTTCCCAGTACCTGACCGAATTAGTCCAATCGCTGGAGTTTCGGTAGTCCGACTCATGCTGCAGATTACGCGCGTTAACATCGACAATCGAGCGAGCCGCGGCAGGATTCTCATAGAAGCCGACCGTGCATCGCCTCATCGGCATACATGTAAGTTTCGTCGTGTTGAATGAAGTAAGTCTTTGCGCCCTTGGGCTGAGGAAAAACTTGCAGCCACTCAGATGTTTCCCACCAGGTCGCGATGATGACATCGGCATCGGGCACATCGTTTGGTCGAATTGGCGCCTTGTGCTCGAGGAATTTGTGCGGCGCGCCGTGCAGGACCAGATGATTTGAGGTTAGCGGAGTCAAATCGCGGCTTCTCAGTCGTGCCTTGAGTTGGGTTCGGAGTCCACCTAGCACATGATTCGGCGGAGCCACAACCAACACATCATGGCCCATCTCAGTAAGCATTTTAGCGTATATGGCTACTACTTTGCAGCCACCGGACATGTCCGCTTGAGACAACAAGAAGGTTATTTTCATTGGAACCAGTACAAATTAGAACGTTGCGAGTATCTCACAGACGGGTGACTCGAAATAAGACGAGGGACTCAAAATAAGGCGGGGGCCACTCGAACAAGGACGCATGTAACGAATCTGTCCGGATATTACTCAACATTTGAAACCCCACAAATTACGCATAATATATATTATGTTAAATAGAGGCTGGCCCCGGGGTGCACGATACGTAGTTTGCAGCAATGTATGACCTATTCCCGATACGCGAACCTCTATGGCGAGCGGCCCCACCACCAACCGAAGACAATCAGCAGTCCCGGTAGGATCTACTTCGACCACTCCGCTAGGCGTTCAAAGGCTCGCAGCCGTGGACTGGATGCGGCGCCTATGTCGAGCACTCGGTTGTCGTCAGTCGTTACGAAGTAATCAACGTAGGCCGCAATTTTGGCTTCACCGTAGCCTTTGCGTTCCAGCTTGTCCGCCATGGTAGGTATGGTGCCGTTCATATTATTGCACGCCCTGGGTGTCGTCGTTGGCGTGTCGCTCGTATCCACCAATAGGCACCCTCTTTTACCATGGGTGTTCGCAAGTTGATGAAAAGATCCACGGGGGTATGGCGATTCAGTTTAGAATTACACGTCAACTCACTGTTTCTATTGAAGGTTATCGGGTTGATTTTTGGCACACGTTCGGATTCTCAGGCACTACATACACACACCCTACTTGCTGTTGGCATCCGTAGAAGCGGTTGCCATCGCATTTGCCGCGAGTGCCGGGTATTACACGTTACATGGCGAGTTGCCGGCTCTCGATTCACACCTGCCGTTTACCATCGCTCTGGTTTTAACCCTAACGTTTTTCATGGCCGCAATGGGCGTCTACGAAGCGCGCTTGCGCGAAGGCTATTCCGGAATGCTGTTGCGTACAGCCGTTGCAATATTCTTGCTCGGCACGTCGGGGATGGCGGTACTGTCCTATCTGCTTCCGAGTTTATCGGCGGCTCCGGGCGTATTGCTGTTTGCCGCAACGGAGGCATTTGTGTTGGTTGCCATCGTGCGCTGGTTAATTGCGTATCTGTTTGATGATGACCTGCTCAAACGTCGGGTCTTGGTTTATGGGGCCGGCGCACGCGCGATCAAGGTTGCATCTCGCATGCGGCGCAGGTCCGATCGACGCGCTTTCGTGCTGGTCGGGTTTTTGCAAACAATCCAGGGTGAAGATGCAGTTTCCGAGCATGGCATAGTGCCGGTCACCTACCCCGAAAATGAGTTGCTGGACTACTGCAAACGATCCAAAGTCGACGAAATGGTCGTTGCCTCGGATGAGCGGCGCGCAGCGTCGGAGTCGTTGGACGAACTTATGGCGTGCAGACTATCTGGAATTGACGTCTGTGAGATTCAGGATTTCATCGAACGCGAAGCATCCAAAATAGACGTTGATCTCCTGCAGAAGTCATGGCTCCTGTGCTCCGACGGATTTGTGACTGGCGGATTGCGAGCGGTGATCAAGCGCGTGTTCGATATCTTGGCCGCGTTCGGTCTGCTGTTTGTGCTCTGGCCGGTCATGCTGCTGACCGCGATTGCGATTCGATTGTTCGACGGTATCCGCCGCCCGGCACGGTATCGGCAAACTCGGGTTGGCTTGAACGGCACCGTTTTTGAGGTCATCAAATTTCGCACGATGCCCAAGAACGCCGAAGACGCCGGGGCTGTCTGGGCAGACTACAAAGACAAGAGAGCGACTCGTCTAGGGCGCATATTGCGCTCAACCCGAATTGATGAGCTGCCTCAGTTGTTCAACGTCTTGCGCGGTGAAATGTCGATGGTGGGCCCACGGCCAGAACGGCCCGTTTTCGTGGAGCAATTGGATACCCACCTCCCCTATTATTCACAACGTCATCGGATTAAGCCTGGTATCACAGGCTGGGCCCAGCTGTGCTACCCGTATGGCGCATCGGTCGAGGACGCCAAAGAAAAACTGCAATATGATTTGTACTACGTTAAGAACCACAGCATTCTTCTCGACATGATCATATGGCTGAAAACCGTTGAAGTAGTGCTGGTCGGCGAAGGCGCCCGTTAGGGGCAAATCGTGCCCGGTGGCGGCCCGTCCGGGCGAAAACGCCCCGTTAGGTTACGCACGACGTACGCTAGCGAAAAGGCGTCTGCAATGAATCCTGATGACGAGTCGGAAGCTACGAGACAAGAACCGGATTCGCGGCTAAAGCTCGTGTGGGACGGATTGGTATTTCAACTCAAATTGATGGCAGATGGGCTGCGCGATGTCGCGCTCGTACCAGTGTCGATCGTGGCTCTTTTGATGGGGTTCATCGCGGGCGGTAAGGATCTGGGTCTCTACTTTCGCCAAGTTATGCAATTTGGCCGGCATACCGAAGTGTGGATAAACTTGTTTGGATTTAGGCGCCACAATGCAACGTCAGATGCCATGTTGAAACCACTGGAAGATAAGATATTGGACAAAGAGCAGCTCAGCGCTAAAGAAAGCCGGTGGCCAGCTTTCCAGATCGCTGGATTCAATCAACCAGCGAGTTAGCGATAGTCAACGCAGCGATCGAGAGTGAGCCTGTCTACCTAGTTGGAGCTAGTTTTCTGTCCCAAAACCCTACGGATTTTGACTCGGGTATCCATGCCCTCGAGCCCAGGCGATATTCCTGTCGCGCCCACGCGATTCCTGTCGCGCCCACGCGATTCCTGTCGCGCCTCTAGCCTACTTTGGAATTGACGGTGATCGCTTCCAATTCGGCGACTGTCAGATAGCCCGCTTCTTCTAGAGTCGCATTGATTTGTCCGTATATGTGGCCCAAGCGCTCTAACACAAATCTTCCAAACAATGTTTGCACAGTCTCGATTGAGGACTGATCGAAATGCAGCCATCTGCATGACATGACGAAATGAAGGCTGACCTGCTCTGGACTCACCGGAATCGAGGCTGCGTCCACGTCGTGATTAATGGCGTGTGCCGTTCGTTCGGCTATGTTCCGCAAGAGTTGGCCAAAGTGAGAAGCGCACTTGGTGGCCATTTGATTCGCGAGTATGGATTCCTCGCTATCTGTGGGGCGAGCATCGACTTCGCTGCACCAACTGCGAGCGGCATTGCGTACGAGTTTGCCGAAAGTTTTGATTAGAGTCTTGCGCCGGAAACGCAGTTCGCGCATCAGTTCGTTGATATTACGCTGCTGGGTCTGATCTTCGTTTGCGTAGGCAAGCTCGAAGAGCCCATCTTCGATGTTGCTATAGAAGCCATCCATCAGCTGCAAAAACTCGTCGGTCGCCTCACGGTGCAGTTTGGCGAATAGATCCTTAGGCTCGACTAGTTGCTGCATTCCCCTTTCTCTCTCTAGAACACCGATGCAGTGTAGATCTAGCAGGCGGTAATTCGTTGACACAAGTAGTGTGAAGGGTGGGAACTGGGTCTCGGCCTCACGTGAAATGGAGTGGAGTTCGTTTTGTGAAGTGGCGCACCAACATCAGTGCAGAAGGTGCGAGTCTAATTTAACCGGATATTCGCGTTTACGTACCCTGGGCTGTCCTGGCTATCGAAATTAGCTTGTTCGACGGATACGTCGTTGTTCTCTTCGAGCTGCGAGATCCAACTGATAATCTGATTGAACGATTGCTGCTGCAAAACCACACTGATGACGCCGTTTGATTCCGGCTGCAAGCGATTGAGCGTGAGGTCGTGGGCGTTTGCAGCCTTATTGATAACCGGGATCAATGAACGACGGGAAGACGTGGTCGCGGTTGCGGATCGCTTCAGTTTGGCATCATTGGATTTGATGGTGTCATGCAGGCGCTGCGCGTTCTGATAGCGATTTTGCTCGATGAGGCGCCAATCGGCGACTGGTTGCCAAATTAGCGTCCACGCCATCGATACGACGACCAGCAAAGCCATACCCGCGATAATAATGCGTTCGTTGCGTTCGCGCCCGTAGTACCAGTTGCCGAGGGCAGAAGTCCGGAAACGCATGGTTAGATCCGCCATGGACATGACTATTCTCCCGCCTTGACGCGCAGTCTGGAGCGCACTTTGCCGCCCTCTTCCTCCGCATTGGCTACTTCGACCGATACCCCTTGGTCGGCAAGCTTGGACCGTATGACTTCGAGTTCTTCATAATCTTTCAACATCACCTCGACGGTGATTTCATCGTTGCGCGCTTGATACCGCAGTGAGGTAACTTGCGACTGGAGGTCGAGCACGTTGGCGAAATGAGAAGTGAGTTGTACGAACCCGCTCGCTTCGTTTGTTTGGCCCGGGATGGCTTGCTTGCCGAGTTTGCTGGCGACGCTGCGACGCAACGCATCGATGCCACTGGGTTGTGCCTCACGTGGCGAGAATTGCGTATAGAGCGCAAGACTGTCTTGTTCCAAGCGATCTGCTTCGCTGCTGGACCATAGCGCCTCAACGACCATGCCCAAGAAGGCGATCGTAACCCACCCTGCAGCGAGGGACGCGACGCCCATCCACTTGCTGGCGCGGGCGCTGGTTTGTTGTTGTGGTTTGAAAGGACCTTGCAAGATATTGATGCAAGCCGCCGGAGCAAATCGATCGGCAAAGTAGTCGAGCACACCATATTCGATTAAGTCGACCGTTTCTAGCTCGGCGGGACTATCTAACTGGTCTACTTCGAGATCCGTCAGAGCGCCATTCACGGTAACGATCTTGTCGGGTGCCACCGAATTTAGTGCAAAGACCAATGTGCCCCGGTCAACCATTGCGGCTTGGTCGGAGCTCGCAACCAGTGCCCCGTCACCATCAAAAAGCACGCTCGCAGTGCCGCTTTCAATGGCTAACAATTGGGCATCTGCGACGAAGTAACTCGGTGCAATGCCCAGTGAACTGAAGCAATTGAGCCAGCTTGCTAGGGATGTTCGTTCAACAATGCTGCACAGAATCGGTAGACCAGGCTTAATGGGGCCCGGCGCGATGTGCATGCGCTCAATGTCGGTCGCCACGAACTCTTCGACTGCAAATGGCAGGGCGCGTTTGATTTGCCCGGCACTGCGGCCAGGTACCTCACAACTGACGGTCAACACCATCTGACTCGGAATGAGCACGATCGTATTTTCCGGGTTCGCCAACCACTCGACATTTGGATCGGCAACGTCAGCTAACCCGCGGTAGTCCGTGACTCCAGACGCGCGAACTGAGCCATCGCTTTCTTTGATGAGCCACTCGACACCAAGCTCGTAACCCTCGTCGTCTGACAGGATTGTGGCTTCGGACAATACTCTTAGGAATAGTCGTGGCATTAGCTTTCTTGAATGTCGGTTTCGAGGACTAAATTGGATCGAAATAGTTTACCAAAGTCTCTCTGAATTATGCTGACATGACCGTTGCTTGGGTCTCGATACAGCAAAGAAAGTAAGGTAATGCTACTGCTACCAACCTGCGCTTGCGCATGTAGCTGAAAATACTCGCTTCGTACGGTCAATTGGCCCTGGACTGGGCGAAAGTCTTCGTTCACGCTTAAAAATTCGGACATGTCACGAAAATCGCGTTCAACCGACACGATTTGTTCCACCGTGGCAGGCGAGATATCGGGATGAAGCGCGCTCAGGGTAAATGCGTTGGCTGTATTGACGTTGATTTTGCTCGTGGCATCGGGCAGCAAACACACGTGCGGCAACAAAAGGTCCAGATTTGCCTGGGTCATGCCTTGCAGCAGATAGAGCTCGGATGTATGCGTCACGAGTCGATTTGGGGTGCGATGCGGGTTTTCACTCGAGAGATATTCATTATCTTCGGCACCAAAACCGGTCACTTCTTGGTCATCGTCGATCCAATCCTTCCAAGCTTCCGCGATTTGATCCGAAACACCGAGATTGTTGAGCATGCGTTTGAACTGTTGCAGCCCGACTTTACCATCGCCGGCCACTACGCTATTGAGGTTGAAACAGCCGTTTAGGTCGGTCAGCTGAGCTTGCAGGTAATCACCCTCGTCCAAGTCGAACGGCAGCACGTTTTGTGCCCACAGTTCATTGCTGTGATCCGACTCGGGTCCGGTGTTGATGAAGTCATCGAATAACGCCTGCCGCGCCATTACCTCTGCGCCGATTACATATTGCAGCGCTTGGTCTTGTTCAAAGGTGTTGGCGTTTTGGTTGATGACTAGATTGTGTCCTGCGAGCAGACGGCTGGTGATGGCCAGCAACACAGCCACAATCAGCAACACACTGGCGAGCGCAACACCTTCTGACCGGCGGTTGCTAAACACCCGGCACTTCCCAGACACGCTCGATCGCGCCGAATGGAGCCACTTCGATGCGCATCATGACACCGGCTAAGCGAAAATTAGGATCGTCCGGAGTTGCCCCGGGTAGCGGCCAAAAGGTGTGTTCGTTGCCGTTCATGTCTAATGCGTAAAACTCGATGCGATCAACCTCTTCGAGCAACGTTTGGTGAATCGGTTCAGAGTCGAAAGCGCGGTCCGCATGATGCCAATAGCCGCGGATCAATGCTTCGTCCTGCCACCGGTACCCTACCCGCTGCACTTCTGTACGTGGGCCTTTTAGCGGATTGCGCCAGCCGACTCGGGTGAACTCGATGGCCCCGTCTGTCCCGATGATCAGTGGTCTTTGCATATCGCCATATTGATCGCGGATAGGCCGCCGCGTGAGCTGCATGAAATCTCGCTGCAATACCTGCATGGCACGATGGATTTGTGCCAAACGCTCACCTCGGTCAGCTAGGCTCTCGCGGCTTTTGATGGTTTGCGACAAGAGCTGGCTTGAAATAACGCCAATGATGGCAAAGATCAGAAATGCCACCAGTACTTCGATCAGTGTGAAGCCCTTGCTATGACGCATTAGTACCGGCCCACGAATGCGACTAGGTGATCAAATGGACCGACCTGCTCGCCTTCATCCAGTTCGAACACATCGATTTCGACGCGACGCACCCAGGGGTGATCCGTGGATTTGATCTCGGTGCGGACCTCCCAATCTCTTTTGCCCATATAGATTCGTACTGTATCTTTTCCTTCAGGGATTGGTCTGCGCTCCTGGCGCAAGCTGATACGCAATTGATTAACTTGGTTTTGCGCTACCCAGTGAGCGACAGTGCGGCGCTCTAACGAAAACGTCTGATTGGCGACATTTCCGACCGCGGTGGAAATCGTAATGCCGACGACCGCGATCACCACAACCGCGATTAGCATTTCGAGCAGCGTGAAACCGCGCATCAGATGTCTACGCGGTCTAGGTCTGTGCGGCTGAAGCCGTCTGACGATAGTAGCCACGGACGGGTTGCCCAATCGGTGGGTTCGATCTCGATCTCGAACGGCGTTGTTTCGCCGCTAGAAAAGAGCACGATCTCTGGCAGTTCTTTGGCTTCGCCCAACAGTTGCGTTTCGAATTCAGTCGCTTTCACGCGGATTTCTAAGGAGGTTGTGTAGCTCTCATTATTGAAAGGTCGTTCTACGCGATCGAGCCACTCGGCGTTGATTTGATCGAATTCGGCAAAGCGCACGCCGTCCTCGTCAATGTACAGGCCCCACTCCTGATTTCTCTGCAATGCGCGGTCCCTTGCCATCTCTATCCTGAGGGCTAGCCGCTCGGCAAATCCGCGCAGTTCTTGTTCCTTGTCGACACCAGTAAACGAGCCAACGACAACGCCCATGATGATCGACACCACCAACACTACGACGAGGATCTCGATTAAGGTGAACCCTGCGCGGTGGTTGGTCACCTACAGATCTGCAGACGTAATGTCGGCGTTCAACCCTTCGCCGCCCTCTTGCCCATCCGCGCCCAAGCTCAGAAGGGTATATACCGAGGTGTCCCGTCTTTCGTACAGGTAGGGCGAACCCCATGGATCGCTCGGCAGCTTCTTGATGTAGCCGTCGGGGTTCCAATTTTTGGCTTCTGGAAAGCCGTCCGGTCTTTCGATGAGTGATTCCAGACCTTGCTCGGACGAGGGGTATTGGAAATTGTCTAACCGGTAGACGTCCAAGGCTTGGGTAAGCGTTCTGATGTCAGTTTGCGCAGCCTGTCTGCGAACCGTATCAGGGCGGCTCAATATTTGCGGCAGGATGACGGCACCTAGGATACCTAAAATGACGACGACGACTAAAATCTCAATGAGGGTAAAGCCACTGCTAGGTTTCATACAAACACCGCCACATTTCAGAAAATTCACGGCCCACGTTAGACCAATTGATTCATGCTCAAGATAGGCAACAGAATGGCCATCACAATGAACAGTACTACGCCGCCCATGATCAAAAGCATGAGCGGTTCGAATAACTTCACTATTGTCGAAACGATGCGTTCGACCTCCGCCTGCTGGAACGTCGCCACCCGGTCGAGCATGCTATCCAATTCGCCGCTTTGTTCGCCGCTGCCGACCATGTGCAGCATCATGGGTGGAAAGTGCCCTACCTGCTCCAAACTCACCCGCAAACTCATGCCTTCACTGACAGTCTGCGTCGCCTCTTGTAAACGTTGCTTGAGCCAAGTGTTATTGACCACTTCACTGGCGATATTCATCGCTTCGACCAACGGGACTCCGGCGCTGGTCAGAATCGATAAGGTGTTGGCGTAACGGGCGGCATTGGCGCTGCGCGTGATGCGCGCCACCAACGGTAAGGAGAACTTCTTCCGATCCCATGCCAGGCGCATGGCGGGCTGTTCAAGCAGCCACCGAACTAGTGCGACTATCGCGATGATGCCAGCCACTATCGCCCACCAGAAGTCGCGTAATACTTCAGTGATGCCAATCAATAGGACGGTAAACCACGGCAAGGTCTGACCGGTGTCCTGTATAACGTTAATCATGTCGGGCAGTACGTAGGCCATTAAGGCACCGACGATCACAAAGGCAACGACCAGTAGGGCAACGGGATAGAACAATGCCATTTCTACGTTACGGGTCGACTCAAATTGCCGTTCGAGGTAGTCGGCCAAGTTGTCCATGACACGATCGAGATAGCCGGATTGTTCGCCCGCCGCGACCGACGAGCAGTACAGTTCGGAAAAGCTATTTGGAAACTCGCGCAAGCTGCTCGCGAGTGAGTGCCCTTCCAGTACCCGACTGCGAATACCCATGATTAAGGCACCAACGTGCTGCTTTTCTGCTTGTTGAGCCACTGCATTGAGGGCTTCTTCGATCGGCAAACTGGAGGCTACTAAGGTCGCCAACTGGCGCGTAAACAATACCCGGTCCAAGGCTGACAGCTTGCGTGAAAATAGAGTAAAACCGTGCGCCCCAGCTTGCTTCGTCTTGCGTTCTGCGGCTGGTTCCACCTCGAGCGGCATTAGATCGCGGTCGCGCAGCAATTGGCGCAACTGACGGGCGCTGTCGGCTTCCATGACCCCTTTGTTTTGCTTGCCCTTTGGATCCAGGGCGACATATTGGAAAGCGGCCATAGCTATTTCCTGTCGAGGAATTCACATCGATGTGAATTCGTTCCCACGGTTTGCTGCGCAAACCTCCCATTTCCTTGCGGAAACGATCGCGCCTGCGTCGCGACCATGCGCTCAGCTAGGGCGGTCGAAAAATACCGCGTAATTTACATACGCACCAGCTAATCCTCGAGCGTGACTCGCAGCACTTCTTGTACGGTGGTGATGCCCTGCAGGATTTTCAACTTACCGTCGTCTCGAATACTTGGCGATTTGCGACGCGAATAGCCCGTAAGTTCATGCTCACTCACCTGATCGTGAATCAATTGCCGAATGGTGTCGTCGACCACGACCATTTCGTATATGCCGGTACGTCCGCGATAGCCGGTCTGGCTGCACTCTTCGCAGCCATTGGCTTCGTAGACAATGGCTGATTGTTCGTTCAAGAAGGTACACTCCGCCGGATTGGCTTCGCGCCGAGAACGACAGGCGGTGCACAAGGTACGTACCAATCGTTGCGCCAACACGCCAACCATGGATGACGATAGTAAGAATGGTTCCACACCCATATCCATTAGTCGCGCTACGGCCCCAACCGCAGTATTGGTGTGGAGCGTTGACATGACAAGGTGGCCGGTCAAACTCGCTTGTACGGCGATCTCGGCAGTTTCTAGATCGCGGATCTCACCGACCATCACGACATCCGGATCTTGCCGCAGGATCGCGCGCAAACCCCGTGCAAAAGTCATATCTGCTTTCGTATTGACTTGGGTTTGGCCAATCCCACGCAAGTTGTATTCGATCGGATCCTCGACTGTGAGAATGTTGATCGTGTTCGTACTCAACTCCGCAAGCGATGCGTACAACGTCGTCGTCTTGCCTGAACCGGTAGGCCCGGTCACTAGAAAAATGCCGTGAGGTTTGTGCACCACGTTCTGCAACACACCGAGCGTCTCTGGGTCCATGCCTAGGTTTTCCAATCGTAGTCGATTGGTTTGTTTGTCCAATAATCGTAGGACGACTCGTTCACCATTGCTTGCAGGCATCGTGCTGACCCGCACATCTACTTCCCGTGTACCCATCTTCAACGAAATACGGCCATCTTGCGGAATGCGCTTTTCCGCGATGTCCAAGCGCGCCATCACCTTGATACGCGAAACCAGCAACGGGGCTAACTCACGTTTGGGTTTGACCACCTCACGCATCACACCATCGACGCGAAATCGCACAACGAGGTCGCGTTCGAAGGTTTCGACATGGATGTCGGATGCGCCTTCGCGAATGGCTTCAGACAACAGTGCATTGATGAGACGGATAATTGGCGCGTCGTCTTCCTGCTCGAGCAGGTCTTCGGTTTCAGGGACCGAATTAGCCAGGCTCGTCAGATCCATTTCTTCGCCGAGATCTTCAACCATCTGACGCGCTTGCGAGGAGTCGCGTGAGTAGGTTGAAGTCAGGAGCTTTTCGAATTCTTCATCGCCGACCATACGCACGGAGAGCTCGCACTTGGTAATGCGCCGAACCTCTGCAAGCGTGGTCAGCGCAGGCTGGGTTCGACAGGCCACGTCAGCTTTGTTGCCCGATAGAATTTGGCCGGTCAGCACTATGCCAAAACGACGAGCAAACGTGAAAGGTAGACCTGCACTCACCGCGGCTGACTCTGGCGCGCTTGCAGAATCGGGATCAGCGTCAATTCCGGAATCAACGTCCCTGGAATCAACGTCAGGATCAGCTCCAATTTCGGAAACGAGTGGGATTCCGGGAATGGACGGACCTTTTGGTTCGTGGGATTCAGCCACCGTGGTTGACGTTCATGTGCGGTTGACGTTCATGGGTAGAAAATGTCCGTGTATCATACTCGTATCTGCATCTGACTGGTGCTCAAGCCCATTGGGGGGATATAGTACCAACAAGTGTGCCAAAGGCTAAGTGGTGCAGGCTGAGCTTGAGCAGTAGCACCGCTCTGCGTGTCGACTAGATCACGTTATGGCAAAGCGACTTTTGCTTTTCAACTGATGTCATTGTGACGGTCGCGATTAAGCTTCAACACTTTTCAACGAGTACGGTTCCGCACCCCGTCGGTTATCTATCAACTTCCCGGCCATTGTGAGTCAGACCCGGTCGGCCCGCGAAACCGATCGATTAATCGACATGCAACGCAAGCGAAGTTAGATAAAGCGTAATAGTCCTTATATGATGAGCCGAATCGAGAGAAGGACATCAAGTTGGACTTTGTTGGGACCCACATCATATCGGTAGATCAATTTGATCGCGCTGCGGCGGACCGAGTTTTTGACGTCGCCGACCACATGCAACCCTATGCCGCGCGCAAGCGCATTACGCGCGTACTCCAGGGCGCGATACTCTCAAACATGTTTTTTGAGCCCAGTACGCGCACCCGAGTGTCGTTTGGTTCTGCGTTTAACTTGCTCGGCGGCGAGGTGCGCGAAACGACGGAAGTTAAAGCTTCATCGTTGGCAAAGGGCGAATCGCTATACGACACGGCCCGGGTATTGTCTGGTTACAGCGACGTCATCGTAATGCGTCATCCAGAAGCGGGTAGCGTTGCCGAATTTTCCGAAGCCAGTCGTGTGCCTGTGATCAACGGTGGGGATGGGTCGAATGAACATCCGAGCCAAGCGCTCCTCGACCTCTACACCATGCGTACTGAGCTTGTGGGCCGAGGGCGGGGGCTCGACGGCATCAACATCGCTTTGATCGGCGACCTGAAATTTGGCCGGGCGGTGCATTCTTTATGCAAGCTGTTGTGCTTATACGAAAATGTGTGCCTACACTTGATTTCGCCCCCTGAATTGGAGGTACCTGACGAGTTTTCCAATGCGCTTGCGGCGGCTGGACACGACGTACGGGTCTTTCATCGATTGGAAGACGGTATTCACGATATGGATATCGTGTATGTCACACGCACTCAGGAGGAGCGCTTTCCCTCGCAGGAAGATGCGGACCGGTACCGCGGATTGTTCCGTCTAAATCAAGCCATCTACACGCAAAACTGCAAGCCCAACACGGTCATCATGCATCCCTTGCCACGCGACTCGAGGTCGCAGGCGCAAGAATTAGACAACGACCTAAATCAGAATCCGAATCTCGCGATTTTTCGCCAAGCTGACAATGGTGTGCTGGTGCGAATGGCGCTATTCGCGCTGGTGTTGAATGTGGTGGAGGAAGTCGACAACCATGCGCAACCCGTCACCTGGTATACGGCAAAACGCCACGAATCCTCGTAGCCCACGAAGCCTCATAGAGTTGGCTCTTAGCGGGTTAGACGGGGCACCAAGCTTCCCGTGCGACGACTTGTACGGGAAGCTTATGTTGTCTGTTGGAGCAAGCAGTTATTTACGCTTCGGCGCCTTCTTCAGGACTTTCGGTATTCTGTCCTTCCATGCCTTGGGTGCGCTCTTGTAGCCGCGGCAGGCGGACAAATATTTGACCGCGGCGCTCCACGCATTGTCGGCACCCA
>Ga0114999_10005192_pt1 | contig 15443 bp, 10 predicted proteins | sample ArcticOcean_MG_C_3_FD_89820 | JGI IMG/M metagenome (GOLD analysis project Ga0114999, IMG submission 89820) | Marine microbial communities from western Arctic Ocean - ArcticOcean_MG_CB8_126 | ecosystem: Environmental > Aquatic > Marine > Oceanic | place: Arctic Ocean: Canada Basin | collected...
TAACCAAAAATAAATGTCAAAAAACACTAAACATATTACAAAATGCACCCAGCTAAAAAATGCTAACAAAAGTAGAGTTTAGGGGGGATTATAAAGGAGTAAAATGCTAGAAGATCCAAGATTGAACCGTAAAAAAGTCCGTGTACCAAGGCGTGACAACTACGAGAAACGCCCTGTCCTCAGTGCCACCATTCACCCTGACCTCAAGCGCACCCTTGTGGCTATGTCAGAGCGTACTGGCATGAGCGTAAGTCAGGTTACTGATGAAGTGCTGTACACCGGCTTGGTTGAGATGCAGGAGGTGGATGAACTTGAGGAGTGAGTGGGGGTGAGGCTCAGTATATATATGCCCCGGGGAACGCAACGGCCCCCCCCCATTGATACATAAAGTAGTTAGAAGCATTTATGCTTCGTCAGATGGCGCCAACAGTCAAACACCTTCCAAGTATAATCTCCAATTCTTGTAAAACAAACCGATTGATGCTATATATTAGGTTCTTCTAAACCAATTATAAGAAACCAAGTGAGACATATACTCATCATCCTCTCAATACTTCTTCTTTCTTCTCCTGTGTTTGGTCAATCTGAACGTCCTGAAACAATCATAATACCTGTTTCTTCAATGGGTGATGTTTCTGATACAAGAAAACAGATACTTGAAAACACCCTTACTGACGAACTGAAGAAACACTTTAGGATAGTTCCACAAGAGAAGTATAAACGAGTGTTGGAACAGGTGTTTCAGGAGTTAGAGTATGAGGAATGTTCAGAGGACATTTGTATTATGAGGGTTCAGGAGATGTTACAGGTGGAGAATGTATTCAATCTACAAATCAAGGGAATAAAATTTTCTTAAATTTTAGGTGTCCATATAGGTGTCTATCAGTCCTGATATTCAGTACTGTTTAGTAGATTCAACCTCCTGAGAGTAACCCCCACTAATTCTTCACAGTCAGACAACTCTCCTAGTAAAATCCTTAGATTCTGTTCATTTAGAATAGAAAGATCGGTCATCTACTACAAAAATTTTTATTTTCAAGATCATTTTGATCTGAAATATAAGTATATTTATGTACGTAAATATACTAGCTTTTTACTTGTAATCCCAACCTGTTTATGTTAAAAATTGTCTTTTGCTAATAAAACGATAAAGCATTATTTCACTTTTTTTAGTAATAAAGATGAAAAAGTAGCAAAGGCTTCATGGGGAATCTGTTAAAAATCTTCAAAGTTCCTGAACGTTCAAAAATAGAAAACACTACCGGCCCGGGAAGCGAAACTTATCCGGACGTTGAGCAGACAATTCCAGGCGGGAAAAACCTTGATATACCTGGTTATTCTCTGGAGGAGGTCATTTTTGAAGGCAACCGTTCCCGGATCTGGCGTGGCAAGAGGCAAAGCGACGGACTTTTGGTCCTGATCAAGGGACCGTCTTCCTCAGAGCAGAGAACACAGGAACAGGCAGAAATAATTCATGAGCATGAGATCAGCAGGAATCTGGAGATCGATGGGGTACTGAGGCTAGAGGAATTGGTGGGGTGTGAAAGCGGATCGGCCCTGATCCTGGAAAACACCAATAGTCTCCCTTTAAGAAAGCTCATGGACCAAGCCCGGCTTGACCTGCTAGACTCACTTAAGGTGGCGGTTTCACTTACCATCACGCTGAAAGAAGTGCACCAGCAGGGGATTATACATAAAATGATCAACCCGTTGAATATTTTTGTTGATCCGGCGTTGGGGACTGTCAAACTGACCGGCTTCGGCCAGGCCAGCCGTCTTTCCCAGGAAAATTTAACTACGTTGGGCCCCCAGCTTAACGGGGAAAATCTTCTCTATATCTCCCCAGAGCAGACCGGCCGGATGAACCGCCCTCTCGATTATCGCAGTGATTTTTATTCCCTGGGCGCCACACTTTATGAACTTTTTACAGGGAGAGTGCCTTTCCATTTCCGAGAGGATATTGAAATCATTCACGGTCACATTGCCCGGCAGCCATTATCTCTGGACAAGATAGAGCCAAAGGTCCCTAAAATACTTTCCCGTTTGGTGCTGAAACTGATGGCCAAGCGAACCAATGATCGCTACCAGGTTCACTCAGCCCTTTTAAACGATCTTCAGATATGTGTGGAGCAACTGGAAAAACATGGGCACATTTCTGAATTCCCTCTGGCTCAACTTGACATTCCCAAAGAACTACAGATCGCCCCGGGGCTTTACGGCCGGGAGGATGAAATCGCTGAACTGGAGACCGTCCTGGAGAGAGTCAACCAGGGAACGACCGAGATGGTTCTGGTCTCGGGAACCGCCGGTGTCGGCAAGACCTCCCTCGTCGGTGAAATTGAAAGGTCCATTGCCAAAAAAAACGGCTTCTTCATCTCCGGTAAATTTGACCAGCTCCGGCACAATATTCCTTACAGCGCACTGATCCAGGGGCTGCGAGAACTCATTCGGGAGGTATCGGTTGAAGGCAAATCTGTAAATGAGAGTTCGAAAAGCAGAATATTGGCGGCCCTGGGACCAAACGGACATCTGATGAACCAGGTAATCCCGGAACTCGAACAGATAATAGGCCCGCAACCCCCGCTACCGGAAATGGGAGCGCTGGAAACCCGGAACCGCTTCACTACCGTTTTACTGGATTTCATCTTTGTTTTCTGTGAAAAAACCCATCCCCTGGTTATTTTTTTGGACGACTTACAGTGGGCGGATCTCGATACTCTTAAACTGGTTGAACGGATCGCTCAAGATCAAGTGGGAAAACCTCTACTGCTACTGGGAGCCTATCGCGACAACGAGGTGGATACTGGCCATCGACTGAAGGACTTTATCGAAGTTTTTGATAAAACATACCAGCCCCTCAAAAAGATCCAATTAAAGCCCCTGAACCAGGAATACATCTCACAACTGCTAGTACATTCCTGCCACTGCAGTCTTGATTACGCAAACCCGCTGGCCGAGTTTCTGCTGCGCAAAACCGGCGGCAATCCCTTCTTTGTGAGCCAGTTCCTGACCCTACTCTCCGAGAAGGAGCTGATCCGCTACTCCGCTGAAGAAAAACATTGGATCTGGGAACTTGCTGCCATCGAATTCCTTAACATTACTGAGACAGATAGTGTGGTTGAGATGCTGATTGAACGGCTTCAGAATTTACCCGCTAAAACTAGGAGACTCTTAAGCCTGGCAGCCTGCATCGGAAATCACTTTGACATGGAATCGTTGGAACTCATCAGCAAAGAAGGAAGAAGTGAGATCTTCGAGTATCTGTTGCCGGCCCTCGAAAGCGGGTTGATTCTCGGTTTTTCCAAGGCCCCGCGGCTGGATAATCCTCCGGACAAAGCAACCACTGAGGGTGGCAGCTACAACTTCCTGCATGACCGGGTGCAGCAGGCTGCATATGTCCTCATTACACAAAAGGAAAACCAGTCGGTCCATCTTCAAATCGGCCAGACCCTGCTCAAGCAATACGCTCCTGGAAAAAGTGATGTTCAGCTTTTTGACATCGTCCACCATCTCAACCTGGCCCGGAGGGTGAAGGATAAATGGAAAGATCGATCACATCTGGCGGAACTAAACCTGGAAGCAGGTCTTCAGGCCAGAGCAGCCTCGGCTTTTGAACAAGCCCTGGAATATTTTACCATCGGCCTGGAGCTTTCAGGAGCCGCCGCCTGGAAACGGCAATACCCCTTAACCTTATCCCTGCATGAGGAAGCCGTGGAGATGTCAGGGTTCTGCGGCCGCTTAGAGTTGATGGAGAAGCTGGCGGGTGCCGTAATAGACAACGCCCGAGACAACCTGGACCTGGCCAATGTTTATCAATGCCGGATCAAGGCGTACACCAACCAGGGTCAATTAAAGAAGGCCATGGAAACGGGCGAGGAAATTCTGGAGAAACTGGGGTGTAAACTCAGCCCTTTGTCTACCAGACAGTGGCAGCAGACCCTCGTTCAAATCAAATCCAGCCTGGCCGGTAAAAGCGTCGCAGACGTGATGGGCTTTGAGCCGCTCACCCATTCGGATGCCGAGATCATTGTCTCTATCCTATATGAGCTCCATTTAACATATGGCGAGTGGGGGGTTTCCTTGGATGACGGTCTTTGGCAGCCCATCGCTTCAAAACGCATCTCTTTTCTGCTGAATCATTTTCATCCGGAACTTTCACCCGAGTTCTATTGTCTCCTTGGATATACATATTGCGTATATACACATGATTATGAATTTGGTTATGAACTCGGTCGTCTGGGCATAAAGCTCATGGAAACGCTTGATCTGAAGAAAATAAACTGTAGCGTTTCCAGGGCTTTCAACGGCGCGATCCGGTTTTACCGGGAGCCGCTATCGGCGTCATTGGATCCCCTGCTGGAATATTATAAGATGGGAATCGAAACGGGAGATTTCTTAAATGCCGGTCGTTCCGCCGGCTATAGGTGTCAGATTGCGTTTATGTGTGGGAAGGAGCTGAATTGGCTGAAAGAGGAATTGTCATCATTGAAGGCTGATCTCAAGAAGATCGATAACTTCGCCGGGTATTGCAAGCTCGAAATGCTGATGAAGACGGTCACGATTCTGATGGAGGAACCTTCGAGCCTGTCGAGCGGCATCATGGATCAATACGATATGGTGGGGGGTGCAGAGTACAACTATAATGAAAAGAGCCATTTTAATTACCAGAAGCTGTTGCTGCTATACCTGTTCGAAGAATATGAAGCAGCTCGGGAGAAGGTTTTTGAAATGACCAACCTGATGAAAACCTACCAGGAATCCATTATTGACCCCCTTGCCAACTGCTACCAATCACTCGCTCTGCTGGCGGTCTGCGGCCAGGTGTCTGAGAGGGAAAAGGAGGAGATCCTCACCCAGGTTAACGAAAATCAGGAGACGTTGGAGAAACTGGCGCACAGTGCCCCGCCCAATTTTTTGCACAAGTATCACCTGGTGGAAGCCGAGCGGATGCGGGTTTTGGAGGGTGAAAGCGATGCGATCCTGTCCCACTATGACCAGGCCATCGCCTTGGCCAGAGAGAGTGAATTTATCCACGAGGAAGCCCTGGCCAATGAAGTGGCAGCAAGGTACTTGCTCAGCCAGGGTAAGAACAACCCCGCCCAAACATATCTCCAGGCGGCATTGGAGAAGTACGAAGCCTGGGGGGCAAAACGGAAGGTTGCCCACCTAAAGTCTCGATATCCCGGGCTGATTGCCGATGATCACACTGAAGCGGCGGCGTCTCCTTCAGCCAACCTGGATCTGGCGACGATGCTCAAAGCCTCAGAGACCATCTCCAGTACCCTCGAGTTGGAACCACTGCTGGAGATTCTGCTTAGCATTCTCATAGAAAATGCCGGAGCCCAGACAGCAAACCTGATTCTGGAAACCGATGGCCGGTCTCTCATTGCTGCCCGCGGTAGTTCCGAGAATGTCGAATGTTTTCTTCAATCCTCCCTAACTTTGGAAAAGGGGTGGGGCCTCTCCCTCTCGGTCATCTCCTGGGTGAAACAAAACCGGGAATACCTTGTTTTGGAAAACGCCGCCAGCGATGAACAGTTTGCCGGGGATGACTATATCCAGAGGGAGCGTCCTAAATCAATCCTATGTGCGCCGATCATTCATAAGTCATCTTTGAGCGGAATCATTTACCTGGAAAATAACCTAGTTGAGGGAGCCTTCACGCCCCAGCGACTTGAGGTGATCAAACACCTCACCTCCCAGATCGCCATTTCCCTGGAAAACGCCAGGCTCTACGACAACATGAAGCGAGCGGAAGCCGAATACCGGGATATTTTTGAAAATGCCACCGAAGGCATCTACCGGGAAAGCCAGCGCGGCAGCCTTCTGAGGGCCAATCCAGCGATGGCCCGGATCTTCGGGTACTCCTCCCCGGAAGAGCTGATTAAATCCATCAACGATGTTGGGAAGCAGCATTATGTGAATCTGGAGCGGCGCAATCAGTTCCTGGATCTCATCAGGCAACGACAACCCGTTTTGGGTTTTGAGATGGAATTTTTGCGTAAAAACGGCAGCTCATTCTGGGCATCCCTGTACGCCAGCCCCGTCTATGACGCGAAAAACCAACAGTTGCTGTACATTGAAGGGCTGCTGACAGATATTACCCACCAGAAAAAGGCGATGGACGACTTGAAAGAGAGCGAAGCCTCTCTGCGTCAGGAGAATATCCGCCTGCGAGCCCACAGCAAAGACCGATTTCGGTTTGGTGACATTATCGGAAAAAGCGAGCCCATGCAGAAGGTATACGAGTTGATTCTACGGACTGCGGACACCGGTGTGAACGTGATCGTCTACGGTGAATCGGGAACCGGAAAAGAACTGGTTTCCAGAGCCATTCACGACGCTAGTGACCGTAAGGGGGAGGTTTTTTTACCAGTGAACATCGGAGCCATCCCCGAAAACTTGACGGAGAGCGAGTTTTTCGGTTACAAAAAGGGGGCATTTACGGGCGCAACCATGGACAAGCTCGGCTATTTAGACCAGGCCGACAAGGGAACCCTGTTTCTGGATGAATTGAGCGAAATCAGCCCCAATCTGCAGACCAAACTGCTGCGTGCTATTGAGGGCGGAGGGTTCACGCCAGTAGGCGGACTTGAAGTGAAAAACTCCGATTTTCGCATCATTGCTGCCACCAATAAAGATTTAAAAGAACAGGTGAAAAAGGGATTGATGCGTGAAGATTTTTTCTACAGGGTCCATATCCTTCCCATCTATCTGCCCTCTCTTCGGGAGCGAAAAGAAGACATTCCCCTGCTGGTTGATCACTTTTTGAAGGGGTATGAATATCAAGAGAAAGTGTCCCCAATCAACGGCCATATCCTGGAATCGTTGATGGCCTACGATTGGCCTGGAAACGTGAGGGAACTCCAAAATACGTTGCACCGCTACGTTACCTTGAAGAGGCTGGATTTTCTGGGTGCACCTTTAAGAGAAGTGTCCCATTCGCAGGATTTGAAATTTGAACCGATCGTGGAAAAAGAAGGGATTCTCCGAGAAGCGGTGACGTATTTCGAAAGGGAATATATCCTTAAAAAACTGGAAATGAACCATTGGCACCGGACCAAAGTCGCCTACGAACTTGGAATTGACCGAAAGACGCTTTTTAAAAAGATGAGGAAATATGGGATCTTTGATCCCCATAACGGGGCTAAATAACCCCTAAACGCATTTTTCTTTAAATTTCAATAGCTAATCCTAAAATCTAAAGTAAAACGGGGCCATTAGACCCCATTTAGCAATTTTTTAAAATTCCACCAAAACTTCATCTATCGATTAACTATTCATGTTAATTCAGTAACTTAGGCTATTTCCCACCTTCTTGGCATCCCTTTTGAAGTGTTTTCTGTATCGAAAAATCATTGAAAAGACTCTGTAAAGAGGGCGTCACTTATTACATGATACGCCCTTTCGACAATGGAGGCAACTTCCATAAGGAAATCTGGAGAGCATCCATGGGCATCTATCTCAAAATAAGGGGATCCTCAGAAACCCAGAATGAGGTCCTCAAATTCTTAATGCAGTAATGCACATTTTCTCCTCGGCCATGGGCGCAGGTATCCAGAGCGACCCCGCAGGTATTATCTCAGTACAGATACCATGGAGTGTGCCTATGGCTGTAAAAATACCATAACAGAGTCCTGACACTACTCAGGTTCATTTTCTGGAAATCTATATGACAAAATATTCCATCATCTATCATAGCAAAGAAGAAGGGTAACCTTGCCAAAATCTATTTCAGATCGTCTCACAGGGCTTGTTACTAAGTTCCCCGAAGCTGGAGCAGGTCTTGCCACTTTGGTGATGTTTGGCCTCTTCTCATGGTGGGGAACAAACTTCCTGACAGTCTACTCATTAAATACCATGCTGTTTGTGGTGGCTGAATGGGGAATCATCGCTTTGGGCTTCACTCTGCTCATGATTGCTGGCGAGTTTGACATCTCGGTGGGATCAGTATTGGCAGTGTGTGGCGTTCTGGCGATATTCATGCTGAACGCTGGCCTCCCGGCCCCGATTGCCGTGGTCATGACGCTCATTATAGGGGTAGCCATTGGGCTTCTGCATGGCCTTGCCGTCATCAAATTAGGGGTTCCGTCTTTCATTGTTACGCTGGCTGCGATGCTGTTCTGGCGGGGAATCGTATTAGTAATAACGGGTGCGTTCCCGGTAGAACCAACTCATGAGCCAGCCTTCTTCGAGATTTTCTCGTATCGGTTTGAGAATGGTTTTAACGTTTCGGTTCTATGGTTCTTTGGGGTGGCGGTTATGCTTGCCTTGATTTTACATAGGACGCATTTCGGCAACTGGATCTTCGCCACCGGGGGAAATAAGCTGGCAGCTATAGAAGCGGGAGTGCCCGTCAACCGTGTCAAGATGATACTGTTCGGTTTGACGTCCGGACTGGCCAGCCTGGCGGGCATCATTCAAATGTCGCGATTCGGCTCTGTGGACCCGTTGCGCGGGGATTTTGTAGAGTTTAAGGCGATCGCTGCGATTGTGGTCGGTGGCACTCTCCTGATGGGAGGCTACGGCTCAATTTTGGGCACCGTTTTTGGGGTGCTCCTGATTGGCATAATCGGACTAGGCTTGGTTCTGGCGCAAGTACCCAGTATTCTCTTTGAAGGATTTTTGGGGGGTCTAATAGTGATCGGGGTTATAATCAACACCATGGTGCAAAGGCGCGCCCTGGGGGTTCGTGGTGAGTAAACAAGCAGAAGGAGGGTAAATCCATGTCGAAGTCGGCGCTAGTTCGTCTTAAAGAATTTTTGGCCAACCGGCCCGAGGGAGGAGCCATTGTTGGCGTCGTGGCTTTGTTTGTCTTCTTCTCATTGGGGACAGAACACTTCCTGGCAGTCAAGTCATTCCGCTCCATGCTGACTCTGGCAGCTTATTGGGGAATCGCCGCTGGAGGCGTCACTCTTCTCATGATTAGTGGCGAATTTGACCTCTCGGTGGGATCGATGTTGGGATTAAGTGCGATGGGAGTGGCAATCATGGTTAACGCTGGCCTCCCGTCCCCGATTGCCGTGGTCATGATGCTCATAGTATGTGTAGCCATTGGGCTTCTGCAAGGTCTTGCCGTCGTCAAATTGGGTATTCCGTCTTTCATTATTACACTGGGTGGGATGTTGTTATTTCGAGCAATAACATATCTGATTCATTTGGTTGTGGTTCAAGGGGACTATGTGCGAGTGCCGCAGGATGATGCCTTTTACCAGATTCTCTCGTATCGGTTTGAGAGTGGTTTTAACATTACGCCTCTATGGTTCCTCGGGATCACGGTTATTCTTTACTTGATTTTACATAGGACGCATTTCGGCAACTGGATCTTCGCCACCGGGGGAAATAAGCTGGCGGCTATACAATCGGGAGTGCCCGTCAACCGTGTTAAGGTGATTCTGTTCGGCCTGACGGCCGGGCTGGCCTGCCTGGCGGGCATCTTTGAAATGACGCGATTTCCGTCGGTGGGGCCGCAGGGCGGCAAATTGCTAGAGTTGTACTTGATTGCTATGGTGGTGATGGGTGGCACCCGATTGATCGGCGGCTATGGCTCAGTTGTGGGCACCGTGTTTGGGCTGGCCATGATGGCCATGATGAAGAACGGCTTGAGCCTCATGGGAGTGTCTGCCTACTGGTATAATGCAGTTGTGGGAATAATAATATTAATTGCGGTTATAGTCAACGTCAACTCGCAAAGGCGAGCTTTGGGGGTGAGACATGAGTGATAATGAGAGGGGAAAGGCATGAGTAATAATAAAGGAGATTGGCTGCTTGAGGGACGGAACATTGTCAAGCGTTTTGGTCCCATCACTTCCTTGGATGGCGTTGACTTTCAGATAGGGCGGGCCGGCCAGGCTGAGGTTGTCGGCCTCCTCGGGGATAACGGTGCCGGAAAGTCAACTTTGATCAAGGTGTTAACTGGTGTTCACCCTCCGGAAGAGGGCCAGTTACTGTGGGAAGGACAGCCCATCAGATTGGATAGCCCCCGCGATGCCATGAAGCTCGGCATTTCCACGGTCTACCAGGATCTGGGACTCGTTGACACCCTCAGTATATACCGCAATATGTTCCTTGGGCGAGAAGAAGCTGTTTGCTCACAGATAGGGCCTTTTGGCTTCCTTCAGATAGACAAGGCGCGAAGCGAAACGAAAAAGGCACTAGAAAAAACCGGGATTACTGTGAGGTCTGTCGACGAATTAGCAGCCAAGCTATCCGGTGGCGAACGCCAAGCCATCGCCCTCGCCCGGGCAATCTACTTTGAGACGAAATTACTGATCCTGGACGAGCCGTTCGCTGCCCTGGGATTGAAGGAGACGGCAAAGGTACTGGAAATGATAGAGAGAGCCCGGGAGGAGGGTGTGTCGGTGATCCTGATTGTCCATAATATGAATCATGTCTATCCTATTGCGGACCGTTTTACCGTTCTGTCTCACGGGAGGTTAGCCGGATCATTCTCCAAAGCTGAAAAAACATTTGATGAACTCTCAGAGTTCATTATCAGCGGGAGCGTGGTCGCTGAGACAGACTAGTGGCGATAAAGATTACGTAAAACCCACACCCTTAATTAAAGGAGGTTATATGTTGTGAACGATAATAAGTTAAAACGTAAAATAATAATTGGGATTGGGATAATCCCATTTCCAAAATCTAAAACATAAATAGGAGTAAAAGATGAAAAAGATAAAAAATATGCAACTATGGGTTGTTGGTTTGTTTGCAGCTTTAATGCTGGTATTGGCACCCTTCAACTCAACGCTTGCCGCCGACTTTTGCCAGGATCTCTGGGGAAAACCATGCAAATCGATCCCAACGTCGTATGAGCCTGAGAATCCAGAGTACTATTTCCATATTGTTATGCATACGTCGCCGCACCCATTCTGGTATACGATGGCAAGGGGGGCTATAGAGGCAGCCAAACGCTACAATGTTAAGGTGGTTGTAGAGATGTTCCCCAGGGAATCGCTTGAGGATACCGCTAACCGCTTTGACCAAGTTGTTGGCTTAAAACCTGACGGCATGGTGACAGCTATTACCAACGTTAAGTTAATGGATAAGCCCGTTAGGAGAGCAATTAAGAGAGGAATACCGGTAGTAGCTTCCAACGTCCCAGATCTCAGGCCGGTGGGTGAACGCCTCCCGTACCTGCTTTACGTTGGTCCATCCGAATTCCTTCACGGTCAATTACTCGCAAGAGAGCTGCTCAAGCATCGGCCCAGCTTTAAAAAAGTGTTGATCACAAACCATCAACCTGGTTTGTCTGTCCTTGAGCAGCGAATTTTGGGTGTTAAGGATGTGTTGGAACCGCTAGGTACGAAAGTCGACACTATCCGTGTCTCGCGAAATCCCAGCGAAGTTCAGGAACAAGTTCGCGCTTACTTTACGCGCAGTCCCGATACCGAGGGATTTGTGAGCCTGGCCACCTATGTTAATGATGTTGCCAGGCAGTTCTTCAGGGAAGATGGCCTAACAGGTAAAGTCGTCAATATTACAACCGAAATGTGCTCAGAGTGCGCGGAGGCGGTCAGAAAAGGAGAATTGATAGCAATGTCGGACCAGCAGATATTCCTGCAGGGCTATCTACCTGTTCATTGGCTGTACCTGTATAAAAAATGGGGGTTCGAGCCGGCTAGTGACATGTTGACCGGGCCTGTAATGATCTCCAAGGACAATGTTGATACGGTGCAAGAAGGAATAGACGGAAAATGGCGGTTTTAAGGTAGCGCCACTTGCGTGGGATTGGAGCGCTGAGATGAGAGCGCCGTCCGGGGCCCTTCGGGGGCCTCGGACAGTATTTGCCAAGCGCGAGGAATATGTTAGTACATGATTCATTGCCCAATTTTCCTGGAGCCAATGAAACGTTTTTTTTTAAAATCAAATCTTAAAGGATAAAATGAGTGAAGAACTACCTAAAGACGTGCTCTCGGGCGTAAAATTAATCAACTCGAATACAGTTGAGCTTGATCCTATCGGCCCTAATGGCAATTTACTATCAGGATCTGCGGAACAAACAATAAAAATATTATGGAGATCTGAAGATGGATCATGTGCCACTGGTGTTTGGTCGTGTACTGTTGGAAGTTGGCTAGTCGAATGGCCATGGGATGAAATGTGTTTTCTACTTGAGGGCGAATTGGAAGTCACAGAAGTTGACAGGAACAGCTATCATTTAGGACAAACTATACGAATAAATCCAGGTGATCAATTTCATTTTGAAAAGGGGTCTAAAACGGTGTGGAATGTAATAAAACCTGTGAAAAAGATTATGTATATAAGACATAATTCTCCAATTGATGATCAGGAATGGCCAGAAAACGAAGAATTCAAAGCAAACTATAAAAAAATAAAATAAGTTGACGCTTGACACTGTTTCAGAAACTAAAGTTGATCCTGTTTGTCTTCCTGCAGCGTTATTTTATGCAGTGTCTGGCGCTGCACACGGTAGGCGAATAAGGAACTCTAATTTTCAGATTAACAGAATGAAAAAATGTCTGTAATTACCAACACCGCAACAAATCAATGGTTTTTGTACTCCTTAAGTGAGTGAAACTAAGTCTATCCCCATACCGTTCAATCATTCCTACCAAATCATTATCAGGATTTGCTCCGTAGGTACCAGTACACATAGTGAATCCATTGATTGGGCTGATCATCAAATTCCAATGCGACCTGACCACGGACACCGAATGTTGGATGATCTAAAAAAGGAAAGCAATCCTGGGTATTCCTGCATCGGTCGTTTGAAAGGACTTGCAGAACTTAGAGGTTTGGAAATGGGAATAGAAAGAAGTTTGTAAAATTTTACAAAATTCCATTTAGCAAATGTCCATTATAAATAAGGAGAAGAAAAAAGTGAAATTGAGTCCTGTAATTTGTGTTGCACCTACAGGGGATATTTGTGGTGAAGCCGTCACCTGGTCTACAATTGAAAACTCTGTTTATTGGGTCGATATCAATAGATTCCTGATTCATTGTTTAAATTTAGAAGATAAATCAGTTCGTAGTTTCCATTTTGATGATGCTGTGGTAGCTCTTTCATTAACAGATGTGGAAGGACAAATTTTAGTTGCATTGGGATCAAAACTTATTTTATGGGATAGTTTTACTGATGCTAGGCAAGATCTAGATGTTGCTTTGCCTGGCACCCCTGAAGTTCGATTTAATGATGGGCGAAGTGATCCGATCGGAAATTTTTGGATAGGGAGCATGTCGAATAATGTCGGGCCAAATGGAGAAATTATAGATATTGTCCCAGGATTAGGAAAGCTTTTTCGTTATAATTATCGAAAGAAGTTGGAAGAGATTGAAGATGGAATCGGAATATCAAATACTCTTTGCTGGAATGTTGAAAAAACAACTTTCTATTTTGGAGACACTCTTAAAAATGAAATCAGAGCCTATGATTATGATTCCAAGAATGGAAATATTTCTAATGGGCGACCTTTTTTCACCGGTTTTGAACGAGGTTTGCCTGATGGATCAGCCATTGACAAAGATGGATATCTTTGGAATTGCCGATATGGTGGAGCTTGTGTTGTAAGAGTTGCTCCAAATAGTGAGGTTGATTGTGTGATTGAAATGCCTGTCAAAAATATTACCACCTGTGCCTTTGGTGGACCAGATGCTTCAACACTTTTTGTGACCACTGCAAGTGCCAAAAAAGATGAAAAGGATCAACTTGCAGGAAGTCTATTCTCGATTCAAACGGATAAAGCAGGACTGCCAGAAAATAAAGTTATAACGGCCATCTAAAAATCAGTGGAAAATTCAGCTTGGGTCATCAAGGATTCTTCATTAACATTGCTTTTTTTAAATCCTAATATCAAAGGTTAAAATGGAACTAAACACCAAAACGAAGTCGTTAGCCAAAGTCCAAACCCACCTCGTTGCAGAATGTTTCAATAAACTCTACATCGGCGGCGAGTTCGTCGACCCCATCGACGGTGAAAAGTATCCAACGTATTACCCAGCAACGGGCGAGCTTTTGCACGAGTTTCCGAGGGGGAAAGCCAACGATGTCGAGTCCGCCATTGCGGCGGCAAATGCTGCCTGGGCGGAGGGCACGTGGGCCGGCATGCCCGCGGCCTCGCGCGCAGAGATCGTTGCCAAGATGGCACAAGGAATCGAAGACAACCTAGAAATGCTCGCCGAGATCGAGGCTGCAGATGTAGGCAAACCCTATCGCCAAGCAGCAAAGGGAATGGGTGGTGCAGCCGGTGAGGGTAAGTACTGGTGTTCACTTGGTAAGGCGCTGGACGCTGAACAGGACGTACCTGTGAATTCTGGAGGTGGGGAAGGCGGGGTACCACCATCAGAATGGAATGTAGTGTACAGGCGAGACCCCATCGGAGTCATAGGACTGATTTCCGCCTGGAATTATCCGATGAATGTTGCATTTCGTAAAGTTGCACCAGCCCTGGTCGCGGGCAACTGTGCCATCCTGAAGCCATCAGAGATAGCAGGACTCTCATGTATGTTTATAGGAAAGCTAGCTCAAGACGCTGGCATTCCTCCTGGTGTCTTCAACGTCGTCACTGGTGACGGTGAAGCAGGTGCTGCTCTGGCAGCATCGCCTGGTGTTTCCATGATCTCTTTCACAGGCTCAACATTAACTGGTAGTAAGATTATGGGGGCATGTGCCCAGAAACTTTCTCAGGTTGCCCTTGAGTTAGGAGGTAAGTCGGCGTTGGTGGTTTTTGATGATACGGATCTCGACAAAGCTGTAGAGACTACAATGAAGGGATTTCTAACTAACGGTGGTCAAATTTGCACCGCACACACACGTCTAATAGTCCAAGAGAGTATCAAGTCTCCTTTATTGAAAAAACTAAAAGAAGAACTCGAGAAACTTCCATTCTGTACTGACCCAATCACTGAAAAAGATCGAGGAGACAGAGCCTGGGAAGATGGAATGACAGATGTGGTCCAACCCATTGTCTGCGATTCACAACACAAGAAGATTATGGGATTCCTTCATGAGGCCAAGAGGGCGGGCGTGGAGTTTTTAACGGGTGGAAATGTTCCTGATGCCGAAACAGTTGGAAATTCCGGTGGGTATTTTATTCAGCCTACTGTTTTGATCAACGTGGAGCGCGATGCAGATGTGTGGCAGAAGGAGGTCTTTGGTCCTGTTCTCTCGGTGCGATCTTTCTCGACAGAGCAAGAGGCAGTGCTCGAGGCAAACTCCACAGCCTTTGGGTTGGCATCAACGGTCATGTCCGCGGACCCAGCCAAGGCAATGCGGGTTGCCAACCGCATAAGGGCAGGCGCTGTTTATGCCACCTCTAATGGAGAGGGTTTGTTGGCAGAGCATCCTGCTGTTTCACGAGGTGGTTTTGGATGTTCTGGTATTGGTCGGGAGAAAGGGATTATTGGCTTACACGAATACACGGAGCTGAAGAGCGTCAACTACACGGGCTTTTCGCTTGCCGATGCCAAGAAGTAGCGCA
>Ga0114999_10005194_pt1 | contig 15442 bp, 13 predicted proteins | sample ArcticOcean_MG_C_3_FD_89820 | JGI IMG/M metagenome (GOLD analysis project Ga0114999, IMG submission 89820) | Marine microbial communities from western Arctic Ocean - ArcticOcean_MG_CB8_126 | ecosystem: Environmental > Aquatic > Marine > Oceanic | place: Arctic Ocean: Canada Basin | collected...
GAAGCTTAATTTTTTGTCTCGGTCAAGGGTTCAGTCCTGATAGAGACTAAGTATTAAAACCATAAGGCGTCCGTGATGAGGAATTGTTGGCCGAATAAATGGATGGCATATTGACAACATTATGCCATGAAGGGATAAACGTGTGTGCGGATCATTGAGGTGTGTCGTACAGTAGTCGTGTCGCCTATTTTAAGCGAAACGGTTATCGGTCTAACAACATGAGGACTTTATCGTGACAGAAACAGAGAAGTATCTATTTGACGTGCACGGCTATATCATCGTTAAAGGCGCACTCTCCGCTGAAGAAATAGCAGCTGCAAATGCGGCTGTGGACCATTATGCCGATCAGATGCCTGCTCGAGGGACCGATCTGGCAAACCGATCTGCCACGTTAACTGGGACCTTTGGACGCGGCGACATGGGAAGCCCCCTTCTGTGGGACAAGCCATATGTAGACGTCATCAGGAACATGATTGTCCATCCCTCTTTCGTGTCCCGTCTGGAAGCAGTTATTGGTAAGGGATTCCGCTTGGAAGGACTCGGTGGAATCACCATGGACAAGGGAGCTGGCGGCTTCTGGTTTCACGAAGGCGGCGAGCCCATTGATCCATCCCGGGCCTACCTCTACAGAAATGGGCAAATGTACTGTGGAATGATCAACATTGCCGTGCAGCTTGCCGACGTGGGCCCTGGTGATGGGGGATTTGCCTGTCTTCCTGGTAGCCATAAAGCAAATTTTCCCTGCCCTGATGATATCCGTCTGTATGAAGCCCATCAGGACCGGATCGTGCAAATCACAGCGCAGGCAGGTGATGCCATAATCTTCACGGAATCACTGATGCACGGCGCGCTCCCCTGGACGGCCAGCCATCAGCGGCGCACCATTCTTATGCGATATAATGCGGGAACAATAGGCGAATCGGTAACCGGCACGTATACGCCTCCGCCCTTCTTTGACGAACTGACAGACGCACAGAAAGCGGTTATCACGGCACCGCATTACCGGCAACCGGACAAAGGCTCCAATCTTTACAAAACACAGTAGATCGCTCGAGGATATCGCCTGGTCAAGTTCAGCTGGCGGGCGACTCGATATGGACCGCCTACTACCAGGTGGATCAGGTGCAGGCTGCAGGACGCTACGAGGCCATATGGAATGGTACCAACATCCCGGGCGCCGGAGTTGCCAGCGGCATATACCTTTACCGCATCACTAGCGGCAGTGGATATACCGAGACAAAGAGGATGACGCTGCGAAGTAGACAGGTACAGTAAGGGACTCAGGAAACTTTAATGAAATCGTGTAACCCATTGGGGTCTGGTTTTTTATATTTGTTAGTTAAAGTTTGATAATTTGATTTTTGGTGGGAGGTTGGTGATGGAAACCGGATTCGATTTATCGATTGTTACAATAGTAGTTGCCGTAGGGGCAATAGCAATCATATGGTATAAGAAAACTCGCAAAGGCTGAGGCAGTTGAATTACGAGATCCGGCAGGATCTCTCGATCAGTAGGTAGGTATAAATGAAACGAAACGCAATCCTCCTACAGGAAGCCTACAGGCGGGACGGCCACGCCGACTTCATAAAAAGAGCCTCCGAGGTGTGCGGCGTCCCCCGCTCCACCCTCAAGAAGTGGCGGCAGCAGTACCTTAACGGCATATACACCGAAGTCACCAACGATGATATAGAGGCCTTCAGGGCTACCCTATGGCGTGACCAGAAGGAGGTACTGGCCCAGCAGGCCTTCGGTACCGCTAAGAAGATCATAGGGCAGATAGATGAACTGCTGAACGCACCAGCGGAATCATTGCAGGCAAGAGATATTAAGGATATATCCCTGGCATTCAACAAGATATTGGGATGCGTAAACGGATTCACACCCGGTAGGCAGCAGGCGGTGGCCGTGAGCAATGTGCAGATCGTCCTTCCGCCGAAGTCGGGTGAATTGTCTCACGCGTGAGGCGGGATCCGTGCGGGGCCATGCTATTAAAGATAGTATTTTCAAAGATTCATTTAACATATAAGGCAGCAACTTTCAACTTAGATGTTACGTAAACCATGCTGAATCCAGTGTAGATTCCGTCGACAGGAGCAGACGCACGTCACGCTCACGGTGTACAACCAGCTGGGGCATAAGGTTATACGGTTGGTGGATCAGGTGCAGGCTGCAGGACGCTATGAGGCGGTTTGGCACGGGGTCAACTCCCGAGGCGCAGGTGTGGCCAGCGGCATATACCTGTATCGCATCTTAAGCAACAGCGGGTATACTGACACGAAGCGGATGACACTGCTGAAGTAGCCTTTGTTATCTTTCTTCCTGCTCTATAACTTCTGCCCTGACCGGTATCGGCACCGGCCTCTTTTCAGGCAGTATAATCACCCTGTGTTCCACCCTGACCTGCTGATTTATATCCACCCGGTGGCGCTGGCCTATAGGGTCACCCATAAGCGCCCCCGCCTTGTCGATAAGGATACCCGTTGATATGGAAAGCGCCTGTATCGTTCTGCCTTCTCCATCATCGATCTCCCGGTCCAGCCTGTTCATGGACTTATCTGCCAGGCACCCCACCTTTTCATGCCATGCTTGCTTTCGCTCGTCCCATTGGGTACGGGCTGTCAGTTCTATTTCCGCCTTATCATCTGCTGTCAGATAGTTCGTTTTACCTGTATTTTCTTTTATAAACCATCCTGACAGCGTCTGCTTTGGGATACCTGTCATTTCAGCTATTCGGGATACGGCGGGTTTGCCTGAAGGCCCTACGGAGGCGTATAGTTTGTACAGGGTCTCTCGTCGTACGTGGTCACCCCACGGTGTCCCCGCGTTGGGGTGTGTTTTAGGTTCTATGGGATGCATCGTCGGTTCTTTCCTTTCATGGGGTACATACCTGCGCGTGGTGTGGAATCACATTTTCTTATGTACTGGAAAATATAAAGATTTTGGAAACATATCAACGTGTGTTGAGCGGGTTGACAATGTAGGATGATAGAGATAGATTAATCACGCAGCGCCTGGCAATCTGCAGCGATGAATGGGGGTCTGGAAATGATCAGGATAATCCTCTATTGTGCATCTGTCACCCATTGCGGTGCGCCCGGCTTCGGAACCGAGAGTCAATTATTGGCTCGCATTATACCAGGCACTAATATTTCAATTTTGAAATTCGCTTTATAACGGCGTTTTGTCTTGGGGTTATTTCGGCGAGGACCTGTACCGCATCGTCAGCGACAGATACGGACACGAAAAGGATGACACTGCTGAAGACCCAATAGGGGGAACATAGTAGCCGCCGCAGAATAAGGATGCCCGCAACACGGTTCATCCCCACGCCTGTGGGGAACATACTATAATGGTTGGTTCGGTGAGCTATACTGGTGGTTCATCCCCACGCCTGTGGGGAACATCATATACAAGATCGCGGTTAGATAAACTCCGCCGGTTCATCCCCACGCCTGTGGGGAACATTTATGTTACAATATTTATAATACAACAAAGGTCGGTTCATCCCCACGCCTGTGGGGAACATCCCAGCACCGTTTTCAGCATGGCAGGTGTGGCCGGTTCATCCCCACGCCTGTGGGGAACATGATGTATCTTGATGAGGGTGATATGATGGCCGCAAGGTTCATCCCCACGCCTGTGGGGAACATGGGGTAGACACGCTAAAAACGTCGTATAACACGCGGTTCATCCCCACGCCTGTGGGGAACATTTTTATTAATACGCTGCGAAATGATTTGGACCGCGGTTCATCCCCACGCCTGTGGGGAACATATGCCCAGCGTGTCTCCCCGGTGCTGGTCCGCAGATATGAGTACGACATTGGGGCGATTAGCCTGGGACATAAATCTCGGATTCCCCTTCCCGAAGCACTTCCAGCCTCGGCAGAAATATCTTCGGTCTCGAATCTATCGTATCCAATGGTATCAGTCCTTTAAAAATGTTATTTCCGCTGATTTTAAGCTCGGAAAGATTAAGGTTTTTGATCATAGTCCCGAGTGGGACAGACTCCCTAAGTCCATCTGGAAATTGATGTTACGAAATTCGATATCGCATTATTGAATTTCCCGGGTTCCTCGTAGAACGGCGCATGCCCGCTGCGTTCGCACGTTACAAGACGGGCACCGGGAATTTGCTCCGCCATATACAGGCACCCCGGATAGGCCCCGCTTTTTCCGCCAGTGACAATCAATACCGGCAGATCGATGGCGGGACACAGGGAACGCCAGTCCTGGGCTCTGTAATCAGCCCCGAGTGTTATGCCCTGATCCTGGGAATTGCCGGCTGAAGCCTTTATCAGGCGATCCAGCTCTTCGTCGGAAACGATAGCCGTTTCAAACATCTGCCGGAGATCAAAACGTTTTCTTTCCGTCTCATCTTCCGGAACGGGTCCAGGCTGTTCAGGAGGCGGATCATGCACCTCGATGGTGGGTACCTCATCAACCAAAACGGCACCGCGTAAACGATAATCCCTGAAGAGCTCGAGGTAAGACAACACGGTCCTCGCCCCTATAGACCACCCCACGACGGTTACGTCATGAAGACCGAGATCATCAATGATTTCCCTGATGTCCATGGCATAGCGCGCGGTACGATGCCCCCACGGTGTTTTGTCAGATCGCCCGTTGCCCCGGGTGTCTGCCGCAATCACTCGAAAATTCTTACGCAAGACAGAAGTTTGTTTCCACCACCATTCCAAGGACAAGCCGCCACCGTGAATCAAAATGATCGTCTCGCCGCGCCCACCATCTTCATAATACAGACGGACCCCATCGTTTGCCGTTGTGAAACCGGATGCAATTTCTATGGACAATCCCTTCACTCCCTCGCCATGGCAATACCAACTTCATCCGTTTGCAACGCACAATCCCCGAAAACAACAGAGTAAGTCTGTCCCTGGTCCGACACTGACATGCCGTCCATATAGCATACACTGATTGCCCTCCGCGGTTGGTCTGTTGGATTCACGCCGGAGGTGTGTAGCAGTCGGTTGTGAAGCAATACCCCTTCCCCTGCCTTGCATTCCAGATGGACCGGCCTGTATCTTTCCAGCACTTCGACGATCTGGTCATGGGACAAGAAAACGGTCGGATCATCGGGCGCGTAGTGCAAATGAGATCCCGGGAGCACCTCCATGCATCCATTTTCGATGGTGGCATCATCCATGGCCATCCATACCGTGATTACCGGCGGTTTGTCCATATCCTGAAAGTTATCCTGATGCCAGGGCAGTTTCGTCCCCTGTCCCGCCGGTTTATTCATGAACATCGCCCTAAAAACCGAAATTTTCCTATCGTTGCCGTACTGCCTTTCACATATGTCCTGGAACAGAGATCGCTGCATATAGGAGAGAAACAATGGATCAAACTCAAGTTGCTGCATTTTTCGATACTTTTAGGTCGGTTCCTTGTGACCCGTAGTCTGGGCCGGCATGTCCTCGTACTCACCCGTGGTGGAATCCAGTTGCAACATCATGCGATCATAGGAACGGCGGCGGTTCCCATCATAATCTCATCGATCCGATCACGCAAACCGTCCAATTCCTCGTTACCGGTGATCTTTCCCAGTCGAACAAAACCTTGGCCCTCAAAGTCAGACCATTGTTTGTTGGTGATACGGTGCGGCATGGTACACCCTGTCCTCTTGAATTATCTGTCCCATGGAAATGTCGCCGTCGGCTGGTTGACATATCGCTGCAATTCAATAGTGGCATGAACACCTGAACCTGCTGCTATGCCGATATTCACGTGGGTATCATCAACAGGCCAATTTTCTCCATTGAACGACACGCCCTTGATTTGGTGCTCCGCATATGCTCCACCCTGAACAATAATGCTCCGGGCCTCATTGGGATTGGTGTTCACAAGATGGACCTTCAGATAATCTTTCTCTATGTGATCTACCAGTGCGGCCACGTCGGCCGGCATACCCGCCCTTTGTTTCTGAGGGTCGAAGTACCAGAGACGGCAATGCAGCGGCCGCGCATAGGCCGGCCGGGTACCTCCGGTCATCAGATTGACGAGCCCCTCTACCGCGGCTGGATTGAATGGATTGGGATTGTCTGAAAGCCGCGTGTCAGGCGTGGAGAGGTCGTCTCGCACCTCCTGTAAGCACGTTCGTATGGTGCCGAAATCGGACTGGAACGTTTCAACCGGATAGGCCGGGTTTTTACCCGCGAGGAAATCCAGCCACCCGTGATCTCCGATCCTTTGAAGATCGTCCGGGTTCATTGACCAGTCGTATATTTCCATCGCGAATGGAGCATAGGGTTCGGGTTTAAATTCGTACCAGCCATCATCGCCGTGCAAATGGGGGTACATCTCAACGCTGTCAATCATCTTGCTGTTGGATTTGACGGTGTCTAACACGGTACGCCACACATCTACGTATTTCTGGTCCCCTGTCAGCAGAAGGGCGTTGCCGAATCCGTCTACGGCGTGTTGTACGGCATTGAGTGTAAAGGTATCCAAACGCCCGTACCGGTGGGCTGACACTTTGTGATTCCAACCATAGGTTCCACCCCACCATCGGCCTTCGCAGGCACCTCCGATTGTCCCGTCCAGGCCAACGTTTGATGGTATAACACCGCCATTTTGATAGGTCCGTTCCACCCAGGCGTCTGCGTATTCGAGGATCCAGTTTTTGTATTTACAATCTCCGGTGAGTGCATAGGCATTGAATGCAAGCCCGGTAGATGTCAGATTGAGTGGGTGATCGCCCGCAACATCGACGTATATTTGGAACCGTTCCACCATCTCAGCGTAATTCTTTTGGCCATGCAACAGGTTAAAGCGATCGTCCTCGAGTGGGTCCCCAACCCAGTCCAGCGGTGTGGTTTTACGCAACATGGGGCCCCTGCTGCCATTAAACATGCTGCGTATGATCTTGTGTTCGGGGTCATAGTTCGGCGCCTGCGGGTCCCCGCCCATGTAAAATCCGGCAAATCGCCTGGCCCTTTCGATGTGTTTCTGGTCCCCCGGGTCACATAGAGCCACCAGGTTAAATACCGCCAGTCCTTCCGCATGATGCGCCCAGTCGGAGTGCACCGGAAACTCCCTGTAATACATCCCGTCCCTTGCGAACGGAACATCTACAGTTTTCGCTTCCGTATATTGTTTTATATGCCCGTCATAAGCCCGCCGGCACATGTCGAGTATATCATCGTCACCGCCAAGTAGGTATAGAACCGGCCAGTTGGCGAGATTCTCAATCGCATCATCAGGTCCGTCGAGAGCACCCCAACGGGGTATGCATTCCAGATACCCGCGTTCATCGAAGTATTTGTTGTAAAAAATCCTGAAAGCTTCCGATTGAAACCGGAGAAGTTCTCGTTCGAGCAACGCCCACCCGGGCGGAGGCATCAGTGTGTCGATCGTAATGGGTAATCGGTCGGACATAATTTCTCCAACGGTTAAACCAGCCAATTGTTTAAACGGATGGTATCATCCACGGCAGAGACGGATTTTGATGTTGTCTGACACCTAATTGTGGATGTTCTCGCCTGTCAAGGGGCATAAGACAATTAATACCAGACCTGACTTGATACCCTAATGCAATTCATTTGAATGGACACTCCCCAATTAAAAGAGTTATGCCTTGGCACAGGGAGTATGGCCCGCAATCGTACCAACAAGTCAGGAATACAAACCTTGCCCTGCCATGGTGGGTACGCTCCCGTCGGCAATTGGGCCCTTGACGGTTTATGTTAAAACTAGTGCAACACCACATTCCGCTGTACCCGATATCGCATCGTCGGGAACGAGCGAATCATGCTGGTGGCATTCCCCCGTTCGAAGGTAGGCGGCAATGGGACGCGGCAGGCCCCCAATGCTATCAATCGGCCGAATCCGGGGGGTTTCAATCGTGGCAAACGGACCGCTAATTACATCGGAAGACGGTGCAGGATACAAGCAAGACCAGATGTCATTTTCGTCAGGAGACGCATGGTGGCTGTGCGCTTCCATCAACAGTCTCTTGGTATCCAGTTTCATCGATCTTAATTTGTGCCATTCTGTCAGAACTCAATTATGGATCAGGTTGATGAGGTGTCAAGACTATTTACTGACCTAAATTCTACTGATCTAAAATCAGGATTGACATGACACCGTTTGGAATTGTATCTACAGATACTATTCATCCTTTCGTAATTCGTCTTCAAAATTGGGGCTACTAATATGAAATCGCTCGACGACATACATGCCATGCTGCCTGACATGGATGACTTCGCATATTTTCAAACCAGTGGATTCTCGCCAAAACTTTTGCCCGTAGTGGACGAGGTAATCCACTGGTTCCGTTTTCAGAGTCGTGGTCCGGCATTGCCGACGGTCAGTGAAAAGAGTCAGGAAGTGTTTGAGGAGGCTCGGAAAAAAGTGGCAAACTCGGTCAACGCCGAACCGGGGGAAATCGTGTTAGGCGAAAACACAACGGTGGGCATCAACATCGTAGCCAACGGCATAGACTGGAAACCCGGGGATAATGTGATTCTAAGTTCACACGAACACCCGGGTAATCGACTTACATGGTACAACATCGCGGACAGGTACGGGGTAAATCTCAAGTATCTACGGATCAGTAACGATCCGTCAGAGATGTTGGACGAACTGAAGACGCTGATCGACGAGACTACCAGGCTTATCAGTATCAGTCATGTTTCCAGGCGAACCGGTGTACGGGTCCCGGCGAAGGAAATGTGCCGCATCGCCCATGCGAAGGATGTCCCCGTGCTGTTGGACGGGGCCCAGTCGTTCGGTGCCATTCCGATCGATGTCCATGACCTGAATTGTGATTTCTATTCATTCTGTGGCCACAAATACATCATGGCGCCACAGGGTACCGGTGCACTCTATATCCGCAAGGATCGTATTGATTGGCTGAAACCGAGCTGGATCGGATCCCATTCCCAGGAATCATATGGAGAAGCGGGCGAAATGAGATTGCTTGATGAGGCGAAACGCTTTGAATTTGGCACCCGGAACATACCCGATCAGGCGGGATTTGCAAAGGCCCTCGATATATGGGCGGCAATCGGCTGGGATACTGTGTTCGCAAGGTTGGAATCCTACACCGATCTATTGAAGGGTGCCCTCAATATGATCGAAGGAGCCGTTCTCGATACCCCGCTGGCCTATGGTGATTCTTCAGGCATCGTCACCTTCCACATACCGGAAATGAATGGCGCTGATGTGTTGAAAAGCCTGGGTGATCGAGAAAAGGTCCTCGGGTCTCCCCTTGAATTCAATGAAGAAAGCATACGGATTTCGACCCATGTATTTAACACGGACGAGCAGGCCCAAAGATTGCTTTCGGGAATAGAGCGGGTCTTAAGGGACGGAGTCGGGACAAACGGAGCCCAGGATGGATAGTCTATCCAGGGGCACCCTTCTGTGGTGCGGAGAACATTGGATTGCATATTTGCAACGTCCAGGGGACCTACATGACACGGGATTGGTGAGTCTGTACCACGGGTATACCAGTCCGGTCGGCACGGGCACGGCTGCTTTTGTGCACATCAAGGGGAAAGGAGGCCTAACAGCCCTGTACACGGACAATAGGCCTTTCGCGGAATTCGTGAAAAAGACCCAGCTGTCTCCCGCTTTTCCTTTCGATGAGGATATGCCACTCATAGATGCCGAATTCCGGAGGAGTGAGAATCCCTTGGTGAATCCGACCTGGAAGATTAGTGCTGGCGGATATGTGGTAGACATATCCTGGGAGTCTTTGCAACCCCCTCTTGTGGGTCCCCCGACCGTTAATCCCAACATTGTGTTCACCGTACTGGTTTTCGCGGACCAGGGACATATAGAGGTCAATGGTATCAGGGTTTCCGGTACACCGTACCTGCGGTCCGCATGGACAAAAAGTCTTGGCCGACCGATGAGTTCGTTCTGTTTTGCCATGGCGGAGACGATGATTTCAGACTGAGCGCCCCCATGCCGCATGAAGTCCTGTCTCATCCGCGGTTACAGGCAAAGGGTCTGATATACCGCTTCCGGTTCATCCCCACGCCTGTGGGGAACATTCTCCAATCCTCAAAGTCAATTCCGAACAACTCGGTTCATCCCCACGCCTGTGGGGAACATCAATAATAACGTAGTCGTTGCCGGCGGGGTCGGCGGTTCATCCCCACGCCTGTGGGGAACATACTTTATCATAACCCATTGAGTCACAAAGGCATACAATAACGGGAAAAATGCACCACCGTTTTTCGACGATTCAACATGCTTGTCAATCACCTTCTTTTTTTACATTCTGACTTGTATAAGCAACCAGTTTCAATCCATCCATTTCAATGGGCATCCGCCGGTTTTTTCCAAGGGTCAGAAAATCGAATCCACTTTCCGTGGTAGTCCGCCAGATCATCACCACATTGCCTTCTTCTATACCAACTTCGACGTGTCGCCAGATCATCTCTCGAACTCTTCCCGATACATCGCCTACATATACACCGGCGCGTGCCTCCACAAGCCAGATGGCGAGACGCCCCCGCAATCGCGGAGGCGCACTTTCAACTACGATGACCAGCATCGCCTATGCTCTCCGTATTGGGGATGGCCGGTTTCAATGACTCTTCAGGCGGGGTAGGAACAGATAATTCTCCTGCAGTCAGCACGTCTTCAATCGTAGGAATGATGTGGCTCAATGTTTTTTCTTTTCGAAATAAATCTCTGCACGCAAGGCGCACAAACCGTTCACATTCAGCCGGCCTTTTTGCTGCCACCTGAAAAGCAAGTGGAACAACGGTATCGAATTTGAACAAATCCGCGATATCATAGACGAATGACAGGGGTTTCCCGGAGTGAATAAAGCCTACGGCGGGTGCATAACCCGCCGCCAGCACCGCAGCTTCTGTAATACCGTACAGGCAGGAGGTTGCTGCACTCAGGCATCGATTCGGCATATCGCTGTGATCCCAAGAATCAGTATCATAATCTCGTCTCACCCACTTAATCCCGTGCCTGACCGCTAAATTTTGATATATCTTACGCACGCGCACCCCTTCTATACCCCGGAGTTGTGCTATGCTGCGGCGTTCAGGCGGCTTTTCTCCAAAACGCATTTCTTACATCCGATATGACGTTCGATAGATACGGCCATCTGTATCCGGACAGCAATAAGGAGGTGGGGTCAAAACTTGACGAAGCCATATTTGGCAGGGTTTTACAGGCAAAGTTCTCCAGTTGATCTTGCTAACAGTTTGCTAACGGAACAGGCCAAAATAAGCCCAATCAGCATGTTATATCAGAAGGTGAATATATCTCTAAACCCCTTATATTACAGGTCAAGATGAAACAACAGGCAAAACCATGAAAGAGGTGGAACAGCTTTGGGAGCAGGGGGTCGAGAGTTCGAATTCCTCCACTCCAACTTAGATAACTCTAACGAGCAGTTAGGATTACAAGGATTACACTTGTAACCTGATTGCTCGTTTTTTCGTTCCATCTACCGCCTGTCTACCGCTAGATAATATAACGATGCCCGATAAGCCTCTACGTAATGGGATATCATCCTTCCGGTTTTCAGCCAGAGAGGGCCAGCCACGAATAGTTAAATTGTAAAAACAAGATTTGCGGAGGGCAGATAAGACTTTTCGCCGCCGAAGCGCTGGGAGCTAACCGCGACCACATTACCCGTTACTTTGCACTTGGTGTTTCTTAAAGTTCTCAGCCTGTTCGAAGATCTCTTTATAGACCTCGTCGCGGTCGATCGGGGGGTGTCCATGGTCAGCGACGAGACGATGGATAAATACTGCGAGATTGTTAACCGGCTGCGGTCCCTGCCGGGTGAAGGTGCGGTCTACTTTAGCCCGAAGGCCAAGAAGATCCTCTCTGGATGGGTAGATGCCCACCATAAGGAACTCAGAAATACCCCCGATCCAACTCGATCGCGTATTTTAAATCTTCGTGTACTTTGATGTCGCTATGATTATTTTCAATCGCCGGAACCGAAAACGGCGACCTGGCCCGTGTCCGTGCCCAGGGCCACGCCGCCGTTCACTTGCAGGGCGTGCCGTGCCGAACCGTCCATAGTCGCCACACCGGTGATCTTGCCCTCACCGTCCAGGGCTACCACGGATCCATCCTCGCAGGCCACCAGCAGTCCGTCACGATCTGGAAAGGCTGCCAGGACTGTGGGTGGGCTGTCCAGGCGCCGTGTCCACAGAGGCTTGCATCGGCCGTTGGCCGCCAGTACCAGACCGCTGGACAGGGCCGCCACTATCTCGGGCAGGCCGTCGCCGTCTATGTCGACCAGTTCGAGGTCACGTACATTCCGGACTGGAATGGCATCACCCGGCCCCAGCTGCAGGTTGTATTTCGGCGTGCCGTCGGCGGCCCACACGGTGAGCCGGTTCCAGGTGCCATTGATCTCACTCATCACCTCCGGCTGCCCATCACCGTCCACATCGGTGTAGTAGATATGACCGCGGCTCATGCAGGCCCAACCGCCGATATCACTATGCCCCTCCGGCACGTCTGCGAAGGCACGAGGCGTACCGTCCAGGGTGTCCCGGTCGATGACGGCCAGGGCGTGGGAGTCGGTGGGTTCCCGAGCCAGTAGCAGGCGGGGGGCACCACCCGGTCCGGCGATCAGACGAAACTGGGTGCCCGGTCCCCAGAATACGGGCAGGCGCTTCAACAGGTGGCCGTGGCCGTCGATAATCTCGAGGGTGCAGGCACTGCCGGCGAACAGCTGAGTGCCGGTGGCTCCGACGCCATCCAGGAATGCGCCACTGGCCAGACCGTGAATCCCCTCATGACCGGGCTGAGACTTGAACCAGTATGTCTTGGCCGCTCGCCACACGGCTTTGTCCATCTGTGAAGAGAAGACCCAGACCCGATCTCCTGTGACCGGATCGAAGGCGATGATCTGCTCGTCCACGCAGCCAGCCACCAGCACTCTGGCTTCCGGCCACCAATGAATCACCCGCACCGGCCCGTCGGTGGTCAGGCGTCGGACCACGACTCCGCACTCATCAACGAGATACACGCCGGCGCCTGCGGCCACAGCCAGCCATTCCTCCCGGGCGACGGTGACTCGCACCAGGTCGGCGACTCCGGCATCGAGCCGGGCGGCGTACAGCAGAGGTTTCTGCGGCACCGACGCCGAAGCGGGGCCACCATCCGGTTCAATCTCCGGTTTGCCGGCAATGGCTGCATGGGCCATGTTCACGAGCAACACGAGGGCGCTCCGTGTCACCTTGCCGGGGGCTATGTTCTCGAAGCGATGCGTGCCGACACCCAAGGCAAAGGACTGCTGCGGACCATCTCCATTCGCCATGCCGGCCAAACGCACCTCGGTGGACTGCCTCGTGCTGACCCAGAGTACGCCCGCGGCCAGATCCCAGTCGACATCGATGGGTATGTCTGCCTCGAGCAGCGTCCGGTGGGTCGAGCTGCTGCGATCCCCGGACGTCCCTACCCGCGTCACCCCTGTCCCGGTGATGCGATCGGGGCCCAGGGAAACGAGGTCTCCTCGGGTACCTTCGTACTCGCCGCTAACCAGGAGAAGATCGCTGGCCCCGCTCAGGACGGCTGCCTGGGGAGTGACCCGCTTGCACACCATCTCAGCTGGCGTCGACACAGCGGACAGGAGTATCAGTTTCTGACCTTCTGTCACGGGACCACGCCACACCATCCGTGCCCGCTTGCCGTCCACCTCGGTGGGCAAATGGTCGCACAGGATCACCCGTACCCCCGAGGCGCCTACCAGGGAGCTGGATACCTCGGGTGGGCACCAATCGCTGTCTCCCTCCCACCACAACTCGACCTCGGCTTCGGCCGCAGTGCAGTGAAAGGTGAGGCGGTCGGCCACAAGTAAACACCGACCGACATGGTGGAGAAGAACGCGCTCCCAGGCTGCTCCGGAGGCGTGGGGGGTATCGCCCCGGATCGCCACTACTTGCCCGGTGACGCCACAGTGACGGAGGGCCGTGTCCATGGCTACGCAGGACTCAACCGTGCCGTCGAGCCGCACCCGTACCTGGTTCTGGAGACCGGCCAGCACGGTGTGCCCGTCGAGGCGGGCTTCCAGCACGGCAAAGGTATGATAGGGATTCCGTGAGGCGCCGTTGAGTCCCTTGATCAGCAAGAAATCGCCGCTCGCATCGGCAGCGCTGCGCCAGCTGGCGAACAGGAAGGACTCCTCGTGAGTCAGGCCGTCCGTACGTGTACGCCACATGGGTTCGGGTAGGGAATGTACCGACCATCGGCCCACCAACTCATCGGGGGATCTCTCCGCCAGCTCGGGGCCCGGCCAGAAGGACTGGCCCAGACGCAGTGTCTGGCGATCCACCCCCGTACGCCGGGCATACGTGAAGAAGCGCCCGTCGCCGGTGAGGTAGGCGGCTTTGTGGAGGAAACCGAGGGAGGCCGAATTCAGAGCCCAGTCCGGCTCCCGCCCGGAGATGAGGATATCTAGCCCGCGGAGCAGACCGGTCAGGTTTCCGTTCTCCAAAGGGCCGCGTTCGCCGGTGAGCAGCAGGTAGCTCAGGATGGGTGCAATACCAGTGCAATACCAGAACAAATTGTCGTTTTCGCCCCCCACCCAGGCGTGCTCAGACAGGGAGGCGAAGTGCTGGCGCGCCGCCGCTATCCCGTGCTCCCAGAGAGGAGCGGGGTAGCCCCGATGGAAGTATCGGCACAGACAGTAAAGGGAGATGGCCGACCACTGGCCGTGGCGGGTGCCCACGAAAGGCGGAGCCTCGTCATAGGGCCATCGGCCGGACTGGCTGTTTTCCAGCAACGAGCGCCGGTATACGCGGTCCTCGGCATGGAAGAACTGTCGGGCAAAGGCGTTGGTCACCCGTAACCGGTCCGCGTCGCTGAACACCGGACTTTCTTCCACCAGATCCCAGAACAGGATCATCATGTGGGCGTTGTAGTGATAGGGACCAGCCAGGGGCTCATCCTTTTTCTCCACCCGCTCCCCATCGAGATCGGCGATTTCGGCCCTGGCCTCGTCGTCCGGGAAGGCCAGACGCAGGAACTGCCGGGCCTCCTCCTCCACGCCGGTCATGTAGTAGGCAGCCAGACGCTTGCTCAGGGAGTTCCAGCCGAAGTAGCCCACCGAGCCGTACCCGGCCGAAGCCTCCCAGATCTCGTAGTCGGCCAGCTGGTCCGGCAACGACAGGTCCTCACCCAGGGCGATGTCCATGAGCCAGCCCAGGGACAAGTCGCCCTCCGTATCAGACGGCCGCGGCCGTGCTGCCTCCTCCAATCGCTCGCACAGAGCCTCCACCGCAGCAGCCACGCCCGCGTCATCGCTGCCGCCCGCGAGGATGGCGTTGTGCCCGTTGCCGAAAGGGTTGTGCAGGGACCGCAGCACATGACCGCCCCGCCCGGGGTACCTCAAGTCCAGGAAACAGAAGTGCCGGTTGTAGAGCTCCTCGATGGTGCGGTGGCTCGAGCGGTTGCCCACGAGAATGACGTGGCCCGTCAGAGGC
>Ga0114999_10005201_pt1 | contig 15428 bp, 8 predicted proteins | sample ArcticOcean_MG_C_3_FD_89820 | JGI IMG/M metagenome (GOLD analysis project Ga0114999, IMG submission 89820) | Marine microbial communities from western Arctic Ocean - ArcticOcean_MG_CB8_126 | ecosystem: Environmental > Aquatic > Marine > Oceanic | place: Arctic Ocean: Canada Basin | collected...
CCATTATGCTGACGGTACCATCAGCCGACCGGTATTTATTGTTCAGTGTCGGAGCCGATGAAATCATGACTACCCAGGTCGTCCATGTGGAAGGCACAGCCAAACTGATTCAAATCACTATCGGCGAGGAACATATTCCCAATAGTTTTTTAGAAGCTTTTATGGTTTCAGATTATCAGCTCTACCAGGATCGAAAGGAAATAGTGACACCGCCTACCGCCAATTTTCTCAATGTCAAGGTGACACCGGATGCTGAAGGTTATCAACCGGGTGAAAAAGGAAGTTACACCTTGGAAGTTACGGATCATGCCGGGGAACCGGTTTCTGCTGAAGTATCTTTGGGTCTCGTTGATGAAGCGGTTTATACAATTCAGTCTGAGTTAGCCGGTGATATCCGGCAATTTTTCTACGGACGCAAACGTGGGTATGGTATACGCAACGCAAGCACTTTTGAGCAGAAATCCTACCTTCGCCTCCAACCTGAACGACTCCAGGAAGATGGTTACCGTGAGAACGGGCGACAGTTTTCTCGGCGTGAAGGTTTTGAGAAAGGTGATCTCACCACGCGGTCGGCTGGCATAGGAGGTGTTTATGCGACGGATGAATTAGGTATGGTCCTTCAAGAGGAGGCGGAGTTTGCGGACAGCGCCAAAACTCCTGCGGGCGACGATCCTTCAGTTGTGGTGCGCACGGATTTTCGCGCGACCGCTTATTGGCAACCGGATGTTCTGACCGATGAAAATGGCAGGGCGAAGATTGATCTCACTTTTCCCGATACATTAACGACATGGAAAGCAAAGGCGCGCGCGGTTTCCCTCAATAACCGTTTTGGTGGCGGTGAAAATGATGTTCAGACACGTCTGCCACTTATTGCCCGTTTGCAAGGGCCACGCTTTTTCGTCGCCGGAGATACCCTGATAATTTCTGGAATTTTCAACAATAATACGAGCCGCTCAATGCGCGTTCAACCCTTATTGGAAGCGATAGGAGTTGAAGTAGAAGGTTATCTCAACGATAGAGGTGAACTCGTTAAAGGTAATTCCAATCCTTTTATCATGGCTGCGGAATCGGAAAAACGTGTCGATTGGCAAGTAAGAGTAAATGCGCCCGGTGAAGTTAAGTTCAAACTTATTGGCAAAAGTGAAAATTACGGCGACGCGATGGAAAAAAGTTTTCCCATCTATGAACACGGAATTGAGAAATATGTAAGTAAATCCGGCAAAGTGCTGGGCGACCAGATAACCGTTTCACTTGATCTTCCAAAGCAACGAAAGAAAGAAACCACTACTTTGAATATTCAAGTGACGCCTAGTATTGCAGTGACGATGTTAGATGCGCTTCCCTATCTTATCGATTACCCTTATGGCTGTACCGAGCAGACGATGAGCCGTTTTTTACCGGCGGTAGTCGTTGCCAATACCTTGATTAAGCAGGGAATTGATCCAGAGACAATAAAAGGAAAAATTTTCGGTGGCATAGAAGGAAAATATAATTCGGATACCCATCCGAAAGGACGTCGTGACTTGAGTGAACTCGATGCGATGGTGAATAAAGGGCTTCGGCGTTTATATGATCTTCAACATGCCAGCGGTGCTTGGGGTTGGTGGGAAGAAGACGATGACGATCATTTTATGACCGCCTATGTCACGTGGGGTCTTACTTTAGCCCAGGGCGCAGGAGTTGACATTGATCGTTCGGTTTTACAGCGGGCTCAAGAATTTCTGGAAAAAGAAATTGTTGAGGAAGAATTTGAATATGATCTGCAAGCGTGGATGCTTCATGCATTATCTACGCGTTTTCTCATTGAGGAAAAGGAGAAACCTTCACGATTCGAAGCCAAAGCGTTTCTTGATTTAATGAAAAACCGTGAGCTGCTCAATGTATACACGCGTTCGCTTCTTGCACTTTCAGCCAAACATTTTGGATTCGAAGAGGATGCGCGTTTACTCGTTGAAAACTTGCGTAACGGAGTAAAAATCGACGAACGACCCGATCAGTCGATCCTTGTTGCCGGCAATAATAGCAGTGATCCATCAGTAATGAAAACTGCACACTGGGGTGAGGATGGCATTTACTGGCGCTGGTCGGATGGCGGGGTGGAAGCCACAGCCTTTGCTTTAATGGCGCTTCTCGCTATTGATCCCAATAGTGATCTCATCGGCCCCGTTACTCATTGGCTGGTAAAAAACCGCCGCGGTTCGCAGTGGAGTAATACTCGCGATACCGCTATTGTCGTACTTGCGCTAAATGATTTTTTAAATACATCAGGTGAATTGGAATCTGCGCTTGATTACGAAGTGATTGTTAACGGCTATTCGGTAGCGGTTGAGAGTGTTAACTTAAAAAACTTTTTAGAAGTGCCCAGCACTGTAAGTGTAGATCGCGAATTCATAAAAGATGGTCGCAACAGCGTTGAAATCCGTCGCAAGGCAGGTGATGGTCCGATCTATTATGCCGTTTATGCTGAATACTTCAGTTTGGAAGAGCCGATAACCGCGGGTGGGAATGAAATTTTTGTCGATCGGCAATTTTACCGGATCAGAAATGTGCCCACTTTGCTCAAAGGATTTTCCGAAGAAAAATCACTTCTCAAGGATGGAGGAATTCTGGAGAGGGGTGAGCGAGTTGAAGTTGTCCTCACCATTGAAGGGAAAAATAATTATGAATATCTGGTTTTCGAAGATTTAAAAGCTGCCGGCCTTGAAGCTGTCCAATTGCGCAGTGGAGGAATGATATTGGCGCGCGAACTCAAAGCGTCGATTGCAAAAGAAGAGGCAGAATCTATTAAAGAAAGGATAACACCGGGTGATGAAAAGGATCGTTACACGGCGCGCAGTCGTTCCGTCTATCAGGAACTGCGTGACCGCAAAATTGCGTCTTTTGTCGATCGTTTGCCTGAAGGATTCTGGGAGATACGCTATCGCTTGAGAGCCGAAGTTCCAGGAGAATTTCACGCCTTACCCGTTATCGCTCACGCCATGTATACACCCGATATCCGCGCGAACGGAAAAGAACTGCGTCTATCGATCAGGGATAGGGAATAAGTCAAAATGTCAAAATGTGGCTATCTCGGTGATAAGAATTTGAACTTTATAATCAGTCAATTATATGAATTATTCAGAAAGAGTATGAATAACAAAAATCTCCTCTTTTTGACGTTTTGACTTTTGACTTTTTGACTAAAGCCTTTTTATCCCGTCGCTGATAACCTCGACTGCTTTCTCCAGTGTCTTTTCGTCGTGTGCCGTGCTGATAAAGCACACTTCGTAGGCGGAGGGAGGGAGGTAAACTCCATGATTGAGTGCGTAGTGAAACAGGGGCTTGAATAACTCAGTATTACTGGCAGTGACGTCGTCAAGATTGTTAATCGGCTGTTCAGAAAATAGCATACAAAACACTGAACCTGCATGCGGCATCTGTAGCGGTATTCCTTTCTCGTCCGCGGCTTCGAGAATAGACTTCCTTAAATTTGTAACGGCCCGCTCCAAATCATTATAGGGATTTAAAGTTTCAAGTAAATGGATCGCCGCTATGCCGGCGGCCATGGCTAGAGGGTTCCCACTTAAGGTGCCAGCCTGATAGACAGGGCCTTGGGGTGCCAGATTATCCATAATCTCAGCTTTTCCACCAAATGCACCCACCGGTAGACCGCCGCCGATAATTTTTCCCAGTGCCGTCAGATCAGGTATTACCCCTTCTTTTTCCTGTACTCCACCGTATGCGATACGAAAGCCGGATATGACTTCATCAAAAATAAGGACACTGCCATGACGGTCACAAAGGTTACGCAGTTTATTGAGAAATCCGGATTGCGGTAAGACAAGACCATTATTAGCGGGGTAGGGTTCCAGGATGACACCGGCAATATTTTCGCTGTGGTCGTTAAAGGCATTTTCGATCGCCTCAATATCATTGAAAGGCAAAACCAGGGTTTCTCCCGCATAACTTGTGGGAACGCCGGCACTGTCGGGATTACCAAAGGTGAGCGCGCCGGAGCCAGCTTTAACGAGCAGAGAATCGACGTGCCCGTGGTAACATCCGGCAAATTTAATTATTTTATCGCGACCCGTATAGCCGCGGGCGAGTCGAATACAGGACATCGTTGCCTCCGTGCCGCTATTAACCATACGCACTTTTTTAATGGAACTCACTGCCTGAGTAATTTTTTCTGCCATTTCCACTTCATAGGGATTGGGCGTGCCAAAGCTTGTTCCTTTAGCCAGGGCTTCATCGATAGCTTTAATTATCGCAGGGTGACTGTGCCCGTGGATAGCCGGTCCCCATGAGCAGACAAAATCAATCAATTCGCGACCATCTATTGTCGTGAGCAATGCGCCTTTTGCTTTTTCCGTAAAAAAAGGAGAACCGCCAACAGAACGAAAAGCCCTTACGGGCGAATTCACTCCACCCGGAATTAATTTCAATGCTTTTTCAAAAAGTTTTTCTGATTTATTCATTAGGTAAATTACTTCGATTAATATCTTTGAAAATCATAGTCTTAAGATAAGAGAGAGTAGCCACAAGATGCACAAGATAAGGTTTTAGAAAAAGATCTACAGTAAAAACGAAGAGCTGAGGAAAAGGGAGTAAAATCCGATCATCGTCTTTGTTAAATTAGAAATTATTTCGTCATATATCTTGCAACCTAAGGTGGAGCTGGCTGTCCCTAGCACGCTTCTTTAATTGCGACAAATTCTAACGCGGTAGGGACACCGCGTTCCACCCTAATTCATTGAATATAGCTGACGAAGACGCAGATACTGCCCGCGTAAAATCTAATTCAAATATCAACTGATAAAACGCTGAACGATTGGGATGCGGCGACCTACACCGAATGCAAGGGGAGTGATTTTTAAACCCGGTGCCGCTTGCTTTCGTTTATATTCATTCAGGTCTACTTTACGAATCACGTCTTTAACCGTAGCTTCATCGAAACCGGCAGCAATTATCTGATCCGAAGATTTACCTTCTTCAACATAGAATTCCAGTATCTGGTCAAGGATATCATAGGGAGGCAGCGAATCTTCATCTTTTTGGTCCGGTCTTAATTCAGCCGACGGCGCTTTTTCGATTGAATTCCAAGGTATAATTTCTTTCTCCCTGTTCATCCAACGCGCTAAAGTATAGACTTGTACTTTCGGTAAATCTGAAATAACAGCTAGGCCACCAGCCATATCACCATATAAGGTGCAGTAACCGACGGCTAACTCACTTTTATTTCCCGTCGTAAGCAGCAGTGAGCCGAATTTATTCGATACTGCCATAAGCAGTACGCCGCGGCTGCGCGCTTGAATATTCTCTTCCGTAATATCCCGTTCAACCCCTTCAAAGATAGATTTGAGCGCTCTTTCTGATGCTTCCACTAACTCAGCTATGGGGAGTTGATGGTAAGTTATGCCGAGTTGTTTTGCCAGTGTCGCTGCATCATCCTTACTATGCTGGCTGGAAATAGCCGAAGGTAAACTGATTCCGATAACGTTTTCACTTCCCAATGCGTCTACCGCGATCGCTGCGGTAATCGCAGAGTCGATCCCACCACTAATTCCAAGAAGGGCTTTTTCGAATCCACATTTGTGCGCATAGTCGCGCAAACCTAACGTAAGCGCATCGTGGATGGCCTCCATTTCGTCTTGGGAAGAGCTATCGACTTCCTTTTCTTCATCTGAATCGATGACCTGAAGATCTTCTTTAAAACTATTAAGTCTACCGATCGTTTTTCCCTCGGATGTGACAACGAGGCTATTCCCATCAAAAATCAGTTCATCGTTACCCCCGATGGCATTACAATAAAATACCGGGCAGCCACAGCGCTTTGCCGCTGCTTTGACCAATGTCTCACGAACATTGCTTTTACCGTTATGCCAGGGACTGGATGAGAGATTCAGAAGAATATCGATCTTTTCACCTGCAAGTTGTTCGACGGGATCCTGATTGTATCGTTTTCTTGTATCAATGTTGCAACTTGTCCAGATATCCTCGCAAATAGTGATCCCCAGTTTTAAACCTTTATAAGTTATTATTTGTGGCATTCCCGATGATTCAAAATAACGATCTTCATCAAATACATCGTAGGTAGGTAATAAGCATTTGTGAGCAGTTTGCTTTACACTACCGCCTTCACACCAGGCCGCCGCGTTATAAAAAGGTCGCCCTTTTGTCTCCGTGTTCGGGGCGACATAGCCTATAAGTGCCGGAATATCTCCCGTTTCCGCGGCAATTTCATGAAGGGACGCCATGTTGTCGGGGACAAAACGGCTTTTAAAGAGCAGATCGCGTGGAGGATAGCCGGTAATCACCAACTCGGGAAAGAGAACAAGCTCGGCACCGTCCGCGCAAAGTTGTCTATAGGCGACAATTATTTTTTGACGATTACCGACAATATCACCCACTGTCGTATTAATCTGAGCGAGGCCTATCTTCATTATTCGAGATTTATGTGAATAGAATTGTCATTAGAAAAATTTTATTCTTTTTAAAATAAGAAACTATTATGAGGTTGGTTTTGTCAGGTTAACTATAAAATGAAATTTATTATAAATTTATATCAAGGTTACTTTCATAATCTTGGGCGAAATCTCAAGACAAAGATTTTACCTGTCATTTTATCACTAATAACCTGTTTTTCGCTGGGAATAGTGGCAACCGCAGAATTCGTTACTTTATCTCTCTCTCAGGCTCTAGATATAATTGAGAGTGAGAATTTACAGGTATTAATCCAAAGGCAGGCAGTTGAGGAGACCCTGCAAAGGTCATTTGTTGAACGGTCAAAATTATTACCTTCGGTCAACCTGGAAAGTTTTCAACTTCGCACGCAATTTGTAAATGTAGGGAGGGGATTTGATTTCCCCTCTCCACCTCCCGTTAATCGTTTCGATGCGAAACTGGTAGGAGGGGTCCCCGTTTTCAATTACAATAAATATTCCAGTTATCGATTAGCCAAATATCAACATGAAATTTCGGAGCTCAATTATAATAGCGTGCTCGAAGATATACTCGAAGCTACCACTAACGCTTATCTTACCCATCTGCGTAATCTAAAAAAAATTGATGTAATCGACGCTAATATTATTCGCGATCGCATTCTTTTAGAGCTTGCTGAAAATCAGTTTCAGGCGGGGGTAGCGACAAGGATCGATGTCACGCGGGCAGAAGTACAAATTGCAACCGATGAAAAAGAGAGATTGCAGCAAGAGACATTGATCCTGGAGAGCGAACTTCAAATTAAACGGTTACTAAAACTTGATCTTGAAGCTGATTTGACACTTGAAGATATTGAACTGAAAAGCCCTGATCGAAGTCGTTCCTTTAATTACAATATTGATAGTATTCTTGATTTGCGGCCTGATTATATTGAAGCGTCCCTTGAACTGACGCGTGATCGCTATGCAAAAAAAGCGGCTCAATGGGAAAGATTACCCTCGATAGAGTTATTTGGTGAAATCGGCTACGTTACAGAAGAGATTTTCGATGGAAATGAAGATGATGCTTGGGTTGTCGGTGTTTTTATTTCACTCCCTATATTTGAGGGATTACGTTTTCGTTCGAATAAGCTTCAGGCAATTGCTTCAATCCGAAGCCAGGAATTAATTCTAGAGGATTTGCAGTTGGAAATCAGTTCGGAATTTTTGCTCGCGCGACAGGACGCTCGCTCGCGTTATAAGCAGATCGATTTCGTTCGTAAAAAAGTGGTATTAAGTGAAGAAGAACTTGATTTAGCGCGTAAACGTTTTGCCGAGGGTGTGGCTGACAATCGTGATGTCACCGATGCACAAGCATCATTAGCAGCAGCTAATGATGAGCTGGTTGAAGCGGTATACTTTTATAATCTCAGCCGTCTCGAGTTAGCCCGTTCCCGCGGCGGCGTGCGATTATTGTTCAGTGAATGAGCATGATGTCAAAAGGTCAAAAAGTCAAAAGGTCAAAATGTTAATTTGATGGTGATAAAAATTTGATCTGAACCTATATTTTATTTGAACCGTTGAACCGCTGAACTCCGATTCTCGAACCTTTTGACATTTTGACCTTAAAACTAATAAAATGCCTGTTCTTTTACAGCCTGGAGAAAAGAAAATTACCCATTCAAAAAAGGATGATTTGGTTGCGGGGCATTTCCATGATTACGAATCGCTGTTGGCCAGTTTTTTTCTCACACTCTTAATCCACCTTTTAGCTTATTTCACAATTCCTAAAGCTATTACCGCTGTTCCCGGACCCGAGCGCGAAAGGGTAAATGAAGTGGAATATGTTTACCAGGACATTGAAGAGGAACCAAAACCGGAGACGCAGCTGTTTGTAGAAGCTAATCCTGATGTGCCAACAAATCTACCCGATACCACTTTAAACATTGCCGCCCGCGATCAACAGGCGGCACAGGAGGAACCAACTGAAATTGTTATTAATGACACGCCTTTTCTGGAGGGCGAGGAGGCGTTGTCGCCAAAAATTCTGGCGGGAATGTTTCCTTCACAATCGCAACCGGTAATCGAAGCATCACAACAGCCGATGCGCGTTCAAGGTGCCGAACAGAGCAGTATACCCTTAATAGAAGAGGGCGTAGTTTTTGCTTCTCCGGAACCGCCGCCGAGACCCGATTTTATCGATCAGGAACCGGATGCAGAAGAGGGGATGGCGAGTTTGCTTGAGCCCGGTGAAGGAGAGGATCCTGCCGAGCAGCCAGCAGATCGGGTACCGCTCGCGATCAATCTCAACCCCGATAGCATTGAAGGGAGCATTGCGCGTAACCAGAATAGTCAGACTCAGGCTGCTGATGCGCAGTCTCAAACTCAACCACAGCTCCCGAAACCACGACCTCGGCTTTCAGCCGATATCTTACCCGGTCCTATGATGAAGTCTACGTCCTCAGTGCCTGGTTTGGGGATGATTGCGATAGAAGCTAAATTTAGCGAATTTGGAGATTATCTTCAACGCATGTATGAAGCTATTGGCTATCAATGGCTGTTGCTCGCCAATCAGACCCGTCGCGCCTCTGCCCAGATTGCGTCTCGTGTCGTCATTGAATTTATAATATTTAATGAAGGAGACATTGAGAATCTAAGGGTCGTTCATTCCACTGCCGGTCAGGCGGCAACGATCATTTGTAAAGATGCCGTACAATCCCGTTCCCCTTTTGGAGTTTGGACAGATGAAATGGTTCGGACTCTAGGTGAAGAGCAGACAATTCGTGTAACATTTATTTATCGATGAGTGTCTCTGTAAAATCGACTATGACAGCTATTCCTTTGGGGCGAGGGGTGACTGTAGTCCAATCTCACGCTTCGGGGTTGTTCGCTTTTAATAAACCTGAAGGCGTCCGTGCACATCCCAATTCTGCTTTAGCAGACGAGCGCGCACTGCTGAACTGTAATTATAATCAGGATCTTCAGTTCTACCATTGGGTTCTGCCCGATGGTCGTGAGGAGAAACTCTATTTATTAAATCGGCTAGATTCACCTTCCTCTGGATTGATTATTGGGTCGATGTCCCTTGAGCTCGCTGAAAAAGTAAAGAAACGCTTTGCGAATAAAGAGGTGGACAAAATATACCATGCGGTTGTTTTTCGTGGAAATGAGGCAAGACGTGAAACCTGGCGAGACCAGCTAAAGGTTGTGAGAGAGAACGAAAGACTGCGAACGAAGACTGATTCCTCTCAGGGAGAACACGCGCTTACCCACGTTCGACGAATTCACCTGTCGTCGGGTCGTTTCAAATGCGCACTTATGGAATTGCGGCCTGTTACCGGGAAAACGCATCAGCTACGCGTTCAGTGTGCGAAGAGAAAGCTGCCCATCGTTGGTGACGGCACCTATGGTGACTTTAAATTGAATCGAGAGGTGCGCAAGTCTACCGGTTGTAAACGCCTTTTTCTCCATGCCAGCCACATTCGCATTCCGCTAAATGAGGCTAAAAACAGGGAATATTTTGAAGCCGATTCACCTGCGCCGGCTGAATTTAACACGTTGTTTAATGAGAGCTAGTCTTTATCCTGTATCTTCTATTTGCACACCTCATCATGATTATACCCAAAGCAAATAAACTTAGCAAAGAACAGCTTAAAGCAATCGAATCGATAGTGGGTGAGTTTGAATGTAATATTCAAGTCATCACCGGGGCGCATAAAAATATTTATGCTATCATCGGTGACGAACGCAGCGAACTGATGGTTAACCGCCTCGTTGGGCTCAATTATATCTCCCGCGTCGATCGCATGGAGTCAGTCTACAAGTTAATGGATATTCGCTCAGAACTGGCCGGGCATGAAATAAAAATTGGCGGGGTTACACTTAAAAAAGAGTTATTTATTTCAGCTGGGCATTGTACCATCGATCCGAAAAACCCACAATATTTCCTCGAGACCGCGGAAGCAGTGAAAGAAGCTGGGGCGCAGGCGATTCGCGGTGGCATCTGGAAGCCGCGAACCACTCCGCATTCTTTCCAGGGTGACAGCAAGTCCCTGGACGTATTATTAGAAGCGCGAGAGAAAACAGGGTTACCGGTTCTCACCGAGGTTATGGATGAAGAACAAATTAAGATTACGGTTGAGGCGGGAATTGACATTTTTCAAGTTGGTACTCGGAACGCACTCAATTACTCCCTCTTAAAGCAAATTGGAAAATACACAGCCGGATCTAATACCGCAATCTTACTTAAACGGAGTCGTCATATGGGGCCGATAGATGAATTTATTTCTGCCGGGGAATACATCGTATCCGGCGGTAATCCTAACATAGTGTTATGCCCCCGTGGTACGATGCCAAATATCGATGGTTACCGCAACCATCCGGATGAATCGATCACCCCGCTCCTTAAAGAGAGGACTTGGGCACCTGTTATCGTCGATCCCTCGCATGCGGTGGGTCGAGCTATCTATGTCCCTGCATGTAGTCTCGCCGCCATCGCTTATGGTGCAGACGGCCTGAATATTGAAACACACATCAATCCACAAAAGGGTATTGGTGACGATCCCGCCCAAAGTGTAACACCCGATAAATTAGCAGAGATAATTAAAGACGCCCGCCAGTTGTGGAATTCCCCCTCAAGATTCGTTTGAGAGGCAGTACTTTCTAATGACTATCGGTATTAGAATTAAAATCCCGTGCAGCTACACGGCGTTTTCCCGCATGTATAAGTATATTTATTGTATATTACTTATTGTGTGCTCGCTTCTCGTTTCAGGATGTGGAAAAAGGCCCAACCCAATCGCACCCGAAGAAGTTTGGGAAGTAGTTAGTCGCGAAGGTGAAAAGTATAATATGAATCCTTCTTTCATTTTTGCGATTGCTTTCGCCGAGAGCAGGTTCGATGCCCACGCGAATTCTCGTCATGCGCGTGGCATGATGCAAATAAGTAAAATCGCGTGGCGAGAGGTAAGCGACCTGTCCTACCGTAAAGCCTGGGACTGGCGTCGTAATATTGAGGTAGGGACAAAGTATTTGGCTCACAATCGTGCATTATTGCAAAAACATCGGCACTTCAGCTACCCCCTTCTCGCCGCTTCTTATCGCTACGGATTTTATTCGGTTAAAAAAAGTGGGTTTGATATTCAAAAAGTAAAAAAACCCAAAAGTAAAATCTATCAGCAACTATTTGCCGGCACAATAAATCCCGTTGCTGCCCCCGATGCGTGAAGGTGGAACGCGGTGTCCCTACCGCGTTTGAGTTCGTCGTTATAAAGAAGCGCGCTAGGGACAGCCCGCTCCACCATGGTTGAAAGGCATATGACACAATAATTTAAAATTTAACTAGGGCCGCAGACGAAGACGAAGCTTTAAAATAGAACCTGCATATCCACACTTCTCTTCCCTGAACCTTGTACCGAGGGCATAGCCCGACATCTTCCACCCTGCCTGCCCTGAGCCCAGTCGAAGGGAAGCCGGTCATTCGTATATCATTCTATCTGATATCCGACGTTTGATATCCGATATTTGATGTGTGAAGTGTTTAAATTACATCGTATATCAAATATCGGATATCTAAAATCGTACATCTTTATCCCTGAACCCTGTACCGAGGGCGCAGCCCGACATCTTCCACCCAGTCATTAGTATATCATTCTATCTGATATCGACTACCGAGGGCGTAGCCCGACATCTTTCACCCTGCCTGCCCTGAGCGTAGTCGAAGGGGACCCTGTCCTAGACGAAGTTCAAAAGCATCAAAAGAGATCCTGTTGACTGTATTCTTCGTTCGTGTCTTTTGATTGCTTACGCTTTATCATGTGACGACGAATTAAATTATGACTGGAGTCATCAGATTCCAATTTTTGCAGGATGGTCTTTGCTCGTCCGATAACGCTTTGAGGTAAACCTGCCAGTCTCGCCACCTGAATCCCATAGCTGCGATCAGAGGCGCCGCGAATAACCTGACGCATAAATACTATTTCATCGTTCCATTCTTTTACCGCGACGCAGTAATTATTAACGCGTGCAAGCTGCTGTTCCAGTTGAGTCAGTTCATGATAATGTGTAGCGAAAAGGGTGCGAGGACCTCGGCTCTCGTTTCCGTGAAGATGTTCCACAACGGACCACGCTATACTTAATCCATCGTAGGTGCTGGTTCCTCGCCCGATTTCATCGAGAATGATAAGACTTTTGTCGGTGGCATTATTTAGGATATTAGCCGTTTCATTCATTTCCACCATGAAGGTTGAATTACCTTGCGATAATTCATCATTCGCACCCACACGGGAAAAGATACGATCAACCAGGCCGAACTGGCAACGCTTGGCTGGAACCCAGGAACCGATCTGGGCCATGAGAACAAGGAGGGCCACTTGTCGGATGTAGGTTGACTTGCCCGCCATATTGGGCCCCGTGATAAGCCCTATCTGTTCACTACTTGAGCTTAGGTGGGTGTCGTTGGGTACGAAGGATCGCGTTCCTGCCAATCCGTAGCGGTCGTTTTTCATCATTTGCTCCACGACCGGGTGACGTCCCTCTTCAATAAGCAGGGTATCGCCGTCATCAATATCGGGGCAGTTGTAATCCCATTCGCGTGCGATTTTAGACCACCCCAAAAAGAGATCCGTTCGCGCGAGTGCCTCGGCGGTTGATTTAAGCCTATCGACATTGGCCAATACCTGTGACACCAGTTCACGAAAAAGAATCTCTTCACGGGCAATGCTTTTTTCTTCGGCATGAAGAATTTCTTTCTCTTTTTCTTTAAGATCCGTCGTGTAATAACGCTCCGCGTTTGTCATCGTCTGTTTCCGAATGTAATCATCGGGAACGAGATGGATATTGGATTTCGTTATCTCGATAAAATAACCGAAAGCATTGTTGTATTTAATACGAAGATTTTTTATCCCGGACCGTTTCTTTTCACTGCTTTCAAGTTCGCTAATCCAGGTCTTGTTGTCTCTCGAGAGTAGCCGTAAATGATCCAGCTCCTCATCATACTGATCACAAATATAATTACCTTCCTGAAGCTGGTTGGGGAGCGTTTCCACTAATGATTTACTGAGGAGGTCTCGGAGTTCTGGGAAATCTTCAACTTTTTTACTCAGCTCTGTTATATGAGGGCCGTCAAATTCCTGGAGCACGCGAATAATAAGTGGGAGTTGTTGTAAGGTGTCACGAATGCCACCGAGTTCACGGGGATTACGCAGTCGGTTCTGCAAACGGCCGAGGATCCGGGTGACATCGCGAACGCACTTGAGGTAGTCGTGTAATTCGGAGCCTAGACTGGGAGTTTCGAGAAATTCACCCACACAGTGTTGTCGTTTTTTAATTTCACTCAAATCGAGGATAGGTTCCGCGAGGTAGAGTTCGAGTAGTCTTGAACCCGCCGCCGTAACCGTAGCATCCATAACTGCGATAAGTGATCCATCACGCGTATTGTTGGTCGTTCGGAATACTTCCAGATTCCGTAGGGTCGAGGGGTCGAGCAAGAGAGACCCGTTACTGCGATATTCGCGGATCAAGTTTAAATTCGCCGGCTTGGCGCAAAGATTTTCTGTGGCATAATAGATAAGTGCACCTGCCGCTCCAAGAGCAGGGTGGTCCCGGTATAACCCAAAGCCCTCGAGATTGAGCACCCCTAAGGTTTCCATGACGGTTTTTGCCCCGGCCGCTTGCTCAAAGTGATAATCGGGCAATTCATTCAAGGGAGTTCCCTCGCAGAAATTAATCAAAGGTTCCAGCCAGGATAAAAGCCGATCCCGTTCCGAGAATAATTCACGGCAGCTTTCAGGGATTATTATTTCTCGGGGTTCGATGCTCGTAAACAGGGGAAGCAGATTCTCTGGATTTTGATCGGTGGTAATTTGAAAATCACCGGTCGTTAGATCCAGACACGCGGCGTGAATTGAGTCACCAGATAGATAAAAGGAAAGCAGGTAGTGGTTTTTACGTGCCTCAATTTGATGGTCTTCAAGTATCGTGCCGGGCGTGAGAATGCGTGTGAGTGCACGTTTGACAATTTTTCCCGGTTGCGGGGTTTCTATCTGATCGCAAATCGCCACTTTCATACCTGCCGCGAGTATTTTGCCAATATAATTATCAGCGGCATGGTAGGGGATTCCTGCCATCGGTTGCTTGTGTCGAGCGGTCAGGGTGATACCGAGTATCTCAGCTCCCACTTTCGCGTCTTCATCGAACATCTCGTAAAAATCACCCAGGCGAAAGAGCAACAAGGTATTCGGCGGCAGGTTCTCGCGAACCCCCAAATACTGCTGCATCATTGGAGTAAGTGCTTTCTTCGACATGCTTTATTAGTCAAAAAGTCAAAAGGTGAAGAAGTAAGGTCGTCATACTTATTGCGTAATAAATTTTTTAATTCCTGAATTCCAAGATCAAAGTCTTATCAACGCGAGTGCAGCGTTTTGACTTTTTGACTTTTTGACCTTTTGACATTTTGACTATTTTTGCGCCCAAATACGTAATGAACTTAAAAAGAAATATTCCATCGCTGCCCCCTCGTTAAGGTTAACTTCGAGGAGACCGGCGCTGTGCTCAAGATGGGCAATTACCCGTGCGAATTGACGTGTTGGAAAGGGTTCGGATCCTTTAATCGATTCGATTGCGAAATCCCTGGTTACTATCTCAAGTTCAATAATAAATTGCTGGCGAATTCGCTTACGAAATCCAATTTCATAAGCTTTTTTTTCTTCATCGTCCATGTGCTGAGGGATAACATCTTTTTCATTCTTTCCAATCGTGCCACTATACTCTTTTAGAATACTTTGATATCGGGCTACCAGTCCATATGCCGCCAGGACTAAATCGGCTTTGTCATGAGCCGATCTCACTTCACTCTTCAGTTGCACCAGCCAATGGCGATAATCTTCAAGCCATGCTTGCCACTTAGAGTCTCTGGGTTGGTTTAATTCAGAGGGTATATGAAAATTAAAGCAGCGGCTGCGAATGGTATCGAGCAGGGCATACGGGCGAGTCGAAAGTAAGACGATCGTCGTATTGGCGGGAGGTTCTTCA
>Ga0114999_10005205_pt1 | contig 15420 bp, 11 predicted proteins | sample ArcticOcean_MG_C_3_FD_89820 | JGI IMG/M metagenome (GOLD analysis project Ga0114999, IMG submission 89820) | Marine microbial communities from western Arctic Ocean - ArcticOcean_MG_CB8_126 | ecosystem: Environmental > Aquatic > Marine > Oceanic | place: Arctic Ocean: Canada Basin | collected...
ACTCGATGGGGCGAAGGCCTTCACGGACGAAGGCAAGGATCTGCTCAGGACCCTTTACGCCATAGAGTAAAGACACCCCACGGGGGTCGCGACGCCAATGGCGTCCGGCCTCCGCGGCATTTGAGTAGTATGGCCGCGACATCGCGTGACGAATAGGCAGTCCTGAGTCTGGCAGGGTTCGAGCTTCGAAGCGAGCCTGCTTGGCCACCGGATGCTTGACTCCCGAAAAACCATCAAGCGGAGGCACCAACATGACCACCAATACCCCAGGACGAGTCGCATACGACAGCATGCGCGAGTACATGATGATCCTCGAAGAGCGAGGCTTTCTGAAGCGCGTCTCCGGCGAAGTTGATCTCGACTTTGAGATCGGCGCTATCTCCTATCGCTCGCTGGTCCGCAACGGCCCAGGTCTCTTGTTCGAGAACGTCAAAGACTACCCCGACATGCCGTTGGCCACCAACATCATGTACAGCCTCGATCAACTGGCCATCGCCTTCAACGGCGAGCGTGACTGGGTCGCCCTGGAAGAGCGCGTACATGAAGGGATGCGCAATCGCCTCCCTTCCAAGATCTCCCCCACCGGTCCCGTGAAAGATGTCATCATCAAGGGTGAGGACGTCGACCTTGGCATGCTCCCCACACCACTCTGGCACGAGTTGGACGGCGGTCGCTACATCGCAACTACCGCAGGCGTCGTCACCGTCGATCCGCAGACCGGCGCCCACAACATGGGGCAATACCGCTCCATGATCATCGACAAGAACCACACCACCGTAAAGATTATGGGGGACTTCCCCGTGGGCTCACCCCCTCCGCAGGGCTCCAACTACGGTGGCGCCAGCGACAGATCAGGCGCGGCCCACGTTCTAGAAAACGAGGCCAAAGGCCTCGCAACGCCGTGCGCTATCGTCTTGGGCATGGATCCTCTGCTCGTACTTGCTGCTGGCACCGCCGTCCCAACGGATGCGAACGGCCTCGCCGAATATGAGGCGGCCGGCGCGTGGGCGGGACGACCCGTTGACCTCGTCAAATGTGAGACCAGCGACATCCTCGTCCCTGCCAACGCCGAGATCATCCTCGAAGGCGAGATCGTCCCCGGCGAGCGCCACTACGATGGCCCCCACGGTGAGTCCTCTGGGTTCTACAACAAGAACTACGAGTGCTTCGTTTTCCGTGTGGACACCATCACCCACCGCAAAGCTCCCATCAGCTTCGGCCTCATCTGCGGTCGCATCGAGGACTACCCCCGCCCGCTTATGCGCTCGGGTTCCATCCTCAACACACTTGTCGAGAAGACTGGCTACACGAACATCCGTGAGGTCCACTTCCCCGACGCGGGTGCCAAGGGCGTGATCATCATCCGGGCCAAGATCGACCACGATGGCCAGCCCAAAGAAATCATGGACGCCGCGTGGGAGCACCTGAGCTACCGCTGGGTCATCGTCGTCGACGAAGACTGCGACGTGCACGACTGGAACGACATCATGTGGCGCGTCGTATCGTTCGCCGAGCCTGAGCAACACGTCTATCTGGGTGCCGAACTCAGACGCCCGACGGGCCGCCCCGGCGAGATGGACTTCATTCCCCCTTCCCGTGGCATGGGCATCGACGCCACCAGGGAGAACAAGATCACCGAATTCCCGATCCCCGCTCCGTCCAAGCCGACCATGGAGCTACTGAACAAGGTAGGCAAGCGCTGGGACGAGCTCGGCCTCTCCTAGCCCGCGCAGACGAACCAACGTAGATAGCATCACAGCCACGACGAATCGTGGCTGTGATGCTAAAACGACCCTGGTCCGATAGGCCGATCACACGAGGAGACCACTCATGACCACCACAAACTCCATCGAAGTTCCTCTGGAAGCACAGGGTTCCCAGCCCAACTTCCGGCACGACATGATCCTGCCCTTGGTTCAGGGCAGAGTGCCGATTGAAGGCGTTTCGTTGAAGATAGCTGGGCCGGACGATACCGCTGGTATCTTCGAGAACCCTCGATTCAAGAACGGCGATTTCGGGCTCCTGGACACCAACATCGGCGACGTGATCCCAGCCATAGACTCTGGCTGGGATTTCGTCTGCCTGCCGGTAATGATCAAGCGCAAGCCCGTTTACAACTACGTCTGGGTCCGGGCTGACCGTGACATCAACACCCCCAAGGATCTAGAAGGTAAGCTCATCGCCGCCTCGTCCTGGGGAGTCGTGACAACGTACACACGTGGGATGCTCCAACGCTTCCACGGTGTCGACCTCTCCAAACTCCGCTGGACCACGAACCCCAGCCCATGGGAGTTGTATAAGCCCGTAGATGTCGACTACCCAACGGATCGAAGCAAGCGACAATGGGATCGCCTGTTGGATGGCGACGTGGACGCCTGTACTGGCGACATCACCGACCCCAAGGCTTGGGCGGCGCTCGAGGGCAACCCCGACAAGGTCAAGCGATTGTTCCCTGACTACCGCGAGATGCATCGCCAACTGTGGAAGGAACACCACGTCATCACGCCTTCTCACATCATGGTTATGGGCGGCAAGCTCAACAGAGAGCGCCCAGATCTGGCACGGAAGTTCTATGACGCGTTCGAGCGCTCGCGAGAGGTCGCCTACGCTGACGCTGAGGGCGATGGCACCAGCTACAGCCTGGTCATGGACGCACGAGAGCTAGTGCGAGAGCAACTCAAGGACATGGGCGACATCTACAAGCACGGCATCACCGCGAACAAGAACAGCATCGACATGATGTTGGACTTCTACTACGACCACGGGCAAACCAAGCGACGCCTTTCTTTCGAAGACGTATTCGCTGCAACCACGCTGGACACGTAATAAGCCCAAGACGCCCGACAAGCAAACGTGAAACCAAAAGACCCGGGCCCAACGCACGCACGCAGCGTGAATCGGCCCGGGTCTTTGGTATGTATCGCTTGAGCCGCTAAGCGATCGGCTCTGCCAAGAACACAGGAATCACCCTGTTCGCCTTCAACTTGTACTCCGCGTATGGCGGGTACGCCTCCACCGCGATCGCCCACAGCCTCTCGCGCTCCGTGGAATCCTCCACCTCACGCACGCGCATCTGGAAGACTTCCGTTTTGTCCCTGACCTCCACGTTCGGATCGGCCCGCAGGCTCTACTCCCACACCGGATTCTCCGGCGCCCCGCCCTTCGACCCAACCAGCACGTAATTCGCCCCATCCGCCACGCGCATCAGCGGCGTCTTTCGGACAGCGTTCGTCTTGTTCCCTCGGTTCGTCACCACCACCACAGGCAAGCCCGTCTCGCGCAGCGTCAGGCCTTCCGTGCCCCCGCTCCCTTCATACAGCTCAACCTGATTGGCGACCCACTCTCTCGGACTCGGAATGTACTCGGTCATGATTTCCTCGCTTAGACAGATGTGTGCAGGCACCGGCGATCAGCCCACGTCACACACAGGGAATCCTCAGCTACCAGTCAAACAAGTGGTGGGGAAGGCGGGACTCGAACCCGCACGCTGTTACCAGCACATGATCCTAAATCATGCTCGTCTGCCATTCCGACACTTCCCCGCCGAGACAACCGTAAGAGGATACCGGGTGCAGCAGCGGATTGTCCCGCGCAGCACCACCGGCGATACGTCGCTTAGAAGCGGCTACGTCGTGGTGGACGCTGCGGGCGACGCTTGGCGGGGCTCGGCCTTGTGGCAGGCGACCCTGAAACAGGTGGATCAGGAACCGGTAGGATCGCTTGCGGCGGCATCCAGGGCCTCGCGACCTCCTTCGGCGCCGTGTACCCCAACTCTTCCAGCAAGCCCTTAGCGACCACCATCTCGATGCGCGAGCGATCCAGCAGGATCTCGATCTCTCGCACCTGCTTGTGCAGCGCTTTCTCCGACTTGCTCTTGATTGTCGTTTCGTCGCCCTGTGTAATGTGGTCCAGCGAGGGATCCTCCCGGATCGTCGTCGCAACGTATTCAGCAGCGTCCGTGATTCCCAACAACTGCATCACACCTGCGCGCATATGAAGTCGCACTCGCCCGCCACGCTCGCTGATCTGCTCCGGCACTCGGGTGATGCGAGGATCTATCGCTTCGAGGTTCTCCCGTTGATCGGCGATGCCCCGGTAGTCGCGCGCCAGGTACGATTCCTCCACGTGAGAGTGCAGCCTACCCACGTCTTCACGGACGCCAAGAAGCGTCTTCAACGGCCTCGGATCCTCCTGCGCTTCCAGGTCGGCCTCGGGGATCTTGATAGCGGGCCGGATCGCGAAAGCCAGCGCGAGTACCAGCGTAAGAGGCAGGAAAGTCATCCCGAAGCCCACTCTCATCAGCACGGCGATAAGCGCGAACGTCGCCCACCGGAGAAGCGAACGACGCTTGTACCTCGCCAGAACCGGCACGCCGAACGCAGGCGTGACAACGACCATGAAGTACAACACGTCTTGCACGCGCTCGTTGTCACTGATCCCAGCCAAAGCCAGGGTAGCCCCCATGCTGCCCAGCAATCCAAAGATCACCGCCAACCACAGTGGCATACGCCCTGCAGCGAAGTAGTCCGTCCAACTTGGTCGCGTGGGCTGACCAGTAGGGCTCATGGGCCAAAGCGTAGCAGGTTAGCCGAGGCGTAGCCAAAGCCCACCGCAGGCCAGATTAGCTCGATGAGAGGGCTTCCTGCATGATCCTCTCCGTATCAGGACTCCCTGACTCCCGGTACACCTCACGACCGTCAGCCGAAAGCACCACGAACGTCGGCAGCGCCCGCATACCGTAGCGTCTGGAGGCGTCCCTACCCACCTGCTCGTCGGCGCTCACGCGAACGACGACAGCGCGGCCATCCAGATCCGCCTCCATGGCGTCCACCGACCGCTTACTGATGAGGCACATCGTGCACGTGTCCGAGTACAGCTCAAGCACCACCGGCGTGCCCGACGCGATCGCGGCGTCCAACTCTGCCAGATTGGCAACGTCGCTCGGGCCGGTACGAGAGGTCGTCCAGCCTGCGCCCAGCACGAACAGCACGAAAGCGATCGCCACCAGACCACGCCAGTTGCGGCGTTGATCCCAGGCGAACATACCTGCAACGCTGAAGATGAGAACCGCGAGGATAGTCGCGGAATTGTTGTTTATGAACTCGCTCATGGGAACGCTACCTGAGATGCGCGCGAGCCCAGAGCGATGCGCAGGCCCGGCTTAGCCCCACGATAGCTCCGCACGGAACCTAGGCCGTAGCCAGCATGCGCTCGATGGGCAGCCGCGCCCGCTCCGCGATGTCGGCTGGCACCGACACCTCATACTGATCATCAGCCAACGCGTGATACAAATTCTCAACCGTGATCATCTTCATGAATCGGCAGATCATCGACTCGGTCACCGCGTGAAAACTCTTGTCAGGGTTCTCCTTGCGCAACGCATGCAGGATCCCCGTCTCGGTCGCCACCACGAACTCGCTCGAATCCGATTCCTTGGCGCGCGTCATCATCCCGCCTGTGGAAAGGATGCGCGCGCCGTCCATCGAAGCGTCGTTCTGCGACGACAGGTACATCGCAGGCGTCGTGCAGCCGCACTCAGGATGCACCATGAACTCCGCCTTCGGGTGCGCGTTCCTGGCCCTGATGATCTCCACCGGCTGCACAGCCGCATGCACGTGACACTCACCTAACCAGATCGTCATGTTCGTCCGGCCGGTCATCTTCTTCACGTGGTTGCCCAGGAACATGTCGGGGAGGAAAAGCACTTCCAGATCCGCAGGGATCGACGCCACTATCTCTACCGCATTGGCAGACGTGCAGCAGTAGTCACTCTCCGCTTTCACCTCGGCGGTCGTATTCACGTACGACACCACAATCGCGCCTGGATGTTCTGCCTTCCATGCGCGGAGTTGGTCGGCGGTGATGGACGACGCCAGAGAGCAACCCGCTTCAAGATCCGGGATCAGCACACGCTTCTCAGGTGACAAGATCGCCGCCGTCTCAGCCATGAAGTGAACGCCACAGAACACGATCACGTCCGCATCGGTCTTGGCGGCCTGCCTAGACAAGCCAAGAGAATCGCCAACGAAATCAGCTACATCCTGAACGTCGCCTATCTGGTAATTGTGGGCCAGCACAACTGCGTTGCGCTCCGTCTTCAGTCGCTCGATCTCCCGCACGAAGTCCAGCACGTTACCCCTCGTCGCTGCAGTAGTGCGTAGATGTTAGTTGCTTGCAACACCATTGTGTGAAATTAGTCACAACTCTGCCCCCTCCTGTCTAGCCTGTATCGGCTCCTCTCGTGAGCGTAGAATGGCAGAACTCCCACGCCTCACTGACTCCCCTCCCCCACCCGAGGTCACTCCTTGCTCGAGCCCATCGCCGATGCCCTTGCGTACATGCTCGTGCCAAGCTACTGGGGCGCAGTCTTCGCTGCCGTCAGCTTGGCGCTTATGGCCAGCGTTATCCCTGGTGTGAACGCCACCCTCGTCATGGCGCTAGCCCTCTCAATCGTCGTATTCCATGTCGAGGACCCCGCGATTGGTATCGTGCTGCTGGCAACGATCTCGGGAGTCAACAATACCTTGGACTCCATTCCCGCCATCCTCTATGGCGTGCCCGGTGCAGCAACGCAGGTGACGTTCCTCGAAGGCCATCAGTTGGCGCGACAGGGCAAGGCGGCCCACACGCTGGGTGCGGTCTACTCCGTGTCCGCCATCGGCGGCCTCATTGGCGCCGCCGTCTTGATGATCGCTATACCTATCGTTCGCCCATTGGTCCTCAAATTCGGATTCTCTGAGATCGCAGCAACAACTCTCGTCGGCCTCGGAATGGTCTCTGTGTTGAGCCGTGGTGCCGTGGGTAAAGGCATGGCCATGGCCATGCTCGGCTTGTTACTCGGCATGATCGGTCGCGACCCGTCGGGCGGCTTCGCGCGACTTACCGTCGGGCCCATCTTTCACATGGAATTCGTTCCGATGACCCTCGGCCTATTCGCCCTGCCGGAGATGTTCGACCTCACCATCAGTCGACGCTCCGTCGCCCCGGCTGGCACCACATTCTCCAACCGCGACGTATTCGCGGGGGCCCACGAAGGACTAAGGCACTGGAAGATGGTCATCCGGCAGTCCCTATTCGGCGTATTCCTCGGCGCCATCCCTGGCGTCGGCTCAGCAGTCATCGATTGGCTGGCTTACGCATTCGGCATCTTCTTCGCCAAGGACAAGACACGATTCGGCACAGGCTCGCTTGAAGGAGTGATGTTCGCCGAGTCCGCGCAGAACTCTAAGGAAGCGGGGCAAGCTATCCCAACGTTAGCCATGGGCGTACCGGGCGGCCTTCCGTGGGTGCTTGTGCTGGCGGCCATGATCGCGTACGGCGTCGCACCTGGACCTGCGATGCTCGGTGCCAACGCCCACATCACCATCCTGCTAGTCATGACTTTCGCCATCGCGAACCTACTGGTCACCGGCCTTGGACTGCTCATCACAGGCCAGTTGGCGAAGCTAACCACGGTCCCATATCCCGTGATCGGCGGAATCATCATACCCATCACCCTTCTATCGTCCTTCGCCGATTCTACTAACTGGCGCGGCGTGCAAACCATCCTCGTCATGGGTGCTCTGGGTCTCGCCATGAAACACTTCGGGTGGCCCCGGCCTCCCATGCTCCTCGCCTTCATCCTCGCTCCGATCATCGAGCTCAATCTGCTGAACGGATTGTCCATCTACGGTGTCGGCGGCGTGCTTACCGACGGCTTGACCATGACGATCGTCGCCCTCGCGGTGGCGACTGCGTGGCTGTTTCTCCGCGCCATGCGCAAGCTCGACCGAGAAGAGGGAGAGCGAGTGAAGCGCGCGATGCACGCCGCAGGCGTGGAAACCGGCCTCGTATCCACACCCCCCCCGCCTCCCGACGAGCCAGCCTCGCTTGGCCCCACCTCCCCGGATGGGCCAACCTCGATGCGTTGGCACTGGGAATACCTGTTCCACGCCACGTTGATCGTCGTGACCGTCGCGTGGCTATGGGACGCGAGGACCTACCCTGGAATTGGTTGGCGGTTCCCCATGGCTCTGTCTGCGGGGGTGCTCGCCATCACACTATGGGAAATGGCCAAAGTTGCCCTTGGACGTTCGAAGCAAACGACGATCATGGATCTGGGCATGACCAGCGTGGGGATTGAAGGATCAGGAAAAGCAGCCATCCGGCTATCGGTGCTGTTGGTGATCTTCTTACTGGTCGGCGTCACGCTTCACCTCGCCTACGCCGCGATTGTGCTCGGAATTGGCATCCCCGTAGTCATGCTCCGCGGGTTCGGCAAATGGCCTCTCGCCGCGATCACCGGGGCCGTCGTAGCCCTGTTCGCAACCGTCGTGTTAGACAACTTAATACATTTGATCTGGCCGACACCATTCGTCACTGGATGGGATATCCCCTGGGGAATCGATCTCCCCTGGCTCTGGTTCTAAGCCAGGGGATCATAGCTAGCGCCTGAAACTCCACCCTCCGATGGCCCCCGTGATCTGTACAATGCGGTAGCCAGCAGAAACACGACGACGGTCGGGGGTGTCGATGCAGAATAAGACCGACGCCCCCCAAGCGTGGGAACGCACGGGCTGGAGTTCCACGTTCGCATCGCTGAGCTACCCTAACTTCCGATTGCTTTGGATCACCACGGTACTCAGTTCCGGTGGTAATTGGGTTCAGCAGATCACGCTAAGTTGGCTCGCGTACGACCTCACCGGCTCGCCGGTACAGGTGTCACTGGTTCTCGGCGCACGCACGCTGCCCATGCTCACGTCTCCATTTTCTGGTGCCCTCGCGGATAGGTTCGACCGTCGGCGACTACTCATGATCGACCACCTGGCGATGGCGGTCATCGCCATGGCCTTCGCCATCGTCGTTCTGGCGGACCAACTCGCGATCTGGCACATGTACGTGTTCGCGTTCCTCTCTGGCGCCACGTGGAGCATGAACAACCCGGTACGCCAGGCCCTCGTCGCCAACTCTGTGCCGCGCGAGATGCTCACCAACGCCATCGCAGTAAACTCGATGGCCTTCAACTCCATGCGCATGATCGGCCCCATGGCCGGCGGTGGCCTGATCTACCTCGTCGGGCCTGGCTGGAACTTCATGATCCAAGCCCTCATGTACGTCGCCGTTGTGATCTCGATCATCCCCTACCGCGCCGAATACTCCACCCTCAAGCATGCTGATCGCCCCCCGTTCCTCAAGGGCTTGGGTGACGGATTCAAGTACGTGAGATCCCACCCGATCGCACTATCGGCCATGGCCATGAGCCTGGTACCAACGTTCACCATGATGGCTTTCCTGACGAGCCAGATGGCAGTGTTCGCTGCCGAAGACATGGGTGACCCGGATGGCCCGACGCTGGGATTGCTGCTGTCGGCCATGGGTGCCGGTGGACTCATGGGCACCCTGTTCATGGCCCGATTCAGCCGCTACCGGCACAAGGGCCGCATCGCCATCGGCGGCGGGTTCGGCGCTGGCATCGGACTACTCGTGCTAAGTCAGATAACCGTATTGTGGCTCGCGCTGATCGTCCTTGCGATCCAGCAAATGTTCTTGATGTCCATCATGATGACGAACAGCGCCATCCTCCAGTCCACCACACCCGACGAGTTGCGCGGACGCGTCATGGGCGTCTATATGTTGGACATCGGATTCCAACCCTTCGGAGGCGTCATCGCCGGATTCATCGTCGCAGCGACCTCCGTTTCCACCGCCTGGATGTACGGCGCGCTCGTCGGCCTTGCAGGCGTCGTCCTCGTCGCCGTCTTCGCCCCCTCCTTCCGTCGCTTCACACTCTAAGCAGTCTGCCACCCACAGATTCCACGTGACCTCTCAGTGCCGCTCGGCACCGCATTCGCGTTAGCGATACCGTCCACGAATGGACGGTACAAGAGGAGGGTCTATTTCGTGTCGAGCAGGTCACGACCATGTTCGGATAGTCATAACGTCCACTCTAGCAAGTTGGGCGAAATGGCGGAAGGGCCAGGTGTCATAGCCAGCTGGGGGAACGCCCCAAGAAATAGGCCATCAGTGGGAAACGGCGCGCCGGTGGCGCAGACCACCCCCCTCATGCAGCAAGTCCCCTTGGCTCCCGGATGGCGGGGAGAGTCAGTCAATCGCCAGTTCTCCGGCGATCGACGATGGGCATGGCGCACAGGATGAGGTTGCGAAGCCAGACGAGATCGACGACAGACATCATGCGTGACTTCGACCAGGTCAACCGGGAGCCGGTCACCCCACGTTCGCACGAGGGGTGACCGCCGTCAGCTAATGTCTCGCCCGTGGTACTTCTAGTTGAAGTACTTAGGCCCTAATTCCGTGGCTATCTTCTCCACCGTAGCTGCGCCAGCGTTGTAGTCGATCGATGACTGCTTCATGATCTCGTGGAAGTCCGGGCCGGATGTAGGTCTCACGTCCGCGAACCCGATCGCCTGCCGGAATCCCTCCATGAACACCGGGTCAGCGGTGGCAGCCGCCCAGGCCTTCTGGTGGGCTTCTACCAGCGCCGCCGGGGTTTCCGGTGGTAGCCATAGGTACTTGTGGAACGCGGTGAGCGCTTGGAGCGCCTTCCACGCGATTTGCAATTCGCCCGTCAGTTGGGAAGCCGGGTCCGGCGCGGGAAATTCCGGCGCGGCCTCGAATGCGCTTGAACCGTAGTAGGCAAATGGAACCAAAAATTCATCCGCGAACCAATCCGGACGCAATGGCCCCATCCTCCACCAAGCAGCTGAGAGGGTATTCACCTCTCCTCGTTCGAACGGCACCATGATGACGTTCGTGGATGTCGCCCCGGAGATGGGCAGGAGCCTGAGGGGGAAATCAAAAGCTTCCGCGAGAATCATCAAGCGGGTTTCTGCCGCACCTACCCCGCCGGGCGTTTGCGCGGCACTTCCGAACAGCAACGGGACATCCGACCCGCGTGCTTCTTCGAAGTTGTTATACGGGAGATCGCCACGGACCCCGTAGCTGTTTCCAGGGACGACGTGCGCCCCGATCGACTCGAAGTCAGCGACCTTGAAATTGGACACTTCTAGCGGTTCAAAATCGAGCAGCGCCTGCGAACTCACGAGCATCGTGAGGCCGTTGGTCTTGGATTTGGCGAGCAGGTTGGCCGCAGGGATCGGCCCGCCGAAGTTGGTGACGATGAACCCGGGATTGCCGGGGAAGAAGTCGCCCCAGGCCCTGGCTAGGTACCTCGCCTCTCGATCCGTGCCGCCCCCTGGACTGTTCGACACGAGTATCCGTATGCGCTTATCCGAGAAGTACCCCGCAGCGTCAAACGACGGCGTCGGCGTGGCCACCGGCGTCGGCGTGGCCGGAGCGGGCGTTGGCGTGGGTACTCCGGGTGCCAACGTCGCGGTGGGGGTCGCGGTCGCCGCTGGTTGCGTCGGCGTCGCGGTCGCGTCGCTACCGCACGCAGCCGCCAGCAGGCCAACGATCAGCAACAGCGACATCATCCAGATGGATGTGCTTAGCAGCCGCTTTGCTCTGGGCGTCTGTCCCATGATCCTTGTGTTCATCTCTTTTCCTTTACGCTCCTCTTGTACATATCTTTCCCGAGTTCTCGCGCGAACGCGCATCAGAATAGATCCAGTATCCATTGACCGAGCCGTGGCTCTGGCCAATAGACGGCTGCAAATTTATCGGCGATGACGAATATGAATATCCATACAACCACAGGGGCCAGTACCGCTCCGCCCCATCGCCACTTACCTGCGCCTAGCGCCAACGGCCCCAGCAGCGCATAAGCGATCCCTGCATAGTTCAGACCGATCAGCGTGGCGAGCAAAACGAACGACGCCAGCAGACCTCCCACCGTCAACGCTGCCCTCATCGCTCCTCCGAGGCGGGAGCTTCGCATCCCAACGTCCATGATCTCCACGTGACCTTCGCGGAAGAAGAGAACGTTTTTCACCAATTGCCCCGTCACCATCACCAACACCGCGATGCTGGTCCACATCGGCACGATCCGCGAACGCACGGGCAGGTCAATCGAGGCAACTAGGAACATGCCAGCGCCAACCAGGACGGCAACTGCCACCAGGTTGTCCCACTGTCGCCAGGCAATCTGCAATGCGGGTTTCGACGCCGTGGCTACTAGGGTGCCGCCCCCCGCTCCCCCCAGTGCCTGGGGGCCCGCGTCCGGCGTGGCGGAATCTTCAGTTACGGGAGTAGTGATCGTTGACGTGACCCCGATCCTGTAAAAGAAATAGCCCAGTACCAAGGCCGATAGGAATAAAACAACCGAAAGGGGCCGTGTGGCTATACCAACGAAGCCATAGATGGAGTAAGCGGACTGAAAATTCGCCTCTATGATCGGCCCAAGGATGAATCCCAGGATGAACGGAGGCCTCGGCCAGCCTGCCATCTTCATCACGATGCCGATCGCCCCGAATCCAAACACGATCGGGACAGCGAGCCAACTGTTCATGCTGATGAATGCCGTCAAGATCGAGATGGGAATGATGATGCCACCGATCAAGGGGTACGGTACCAATGACAACTTGGCGAGCTGTCCGGTGAACAATATGCCCAACATCGTCACCATGAGGTTCCCGATCGCCAGCGTCACCACCAGCGTGACGATCAGTTCGGGCCTTGTATCGAGAAGGATCGGGCCAGGTGCAATGTTGTAAGCCAGCAGCCCCGCGAGCACCAATGCCCATGCCAACCCACCTGGCACGCCTAGCGCTAGGGTGGGGATGGCCTGCCCACCTTCCTTCGCGTTCTGCGCGGATTCGGCGAACAGGACGCCTTCAAACGAGCCTTTCCCAAATTCACTTTTGTCCTTGGTAAAGAAGATGCCAAGGACATAACTGAGCCAGTCGATGACTGCAGCTCCCACGCCAGGCACCGCGCCCAGATAGGCGCCAAAGATCGACTGGCGGATGATCATTCTCCATCGGCGGAGGCCATCTTTAGCCCCTCTCCAGACTTCCCGGTTCGAGACGTTACTGTCGAGCGGGGCGAGTGACTTGCGTGTCATCGAAAGATCGATCATCTCAGGGATCGCGAAGAAACCGATGGTCGTCGCGATAACCGGCAATCCACCCCACAGGTCGACCTGCCCGAAGACGAATCTCTCTGAACCCGTTATGGGGTCGAGCCCTACCGTCCCGAGCAGGATCCCCGCCATGCCCGCGGCCAGGCCTTTCATCATCGCCCCTTTGCTCAACGCCGATACCATCACCACACCGAATAACGCCAAAGCGGTGATCTCAGGGAAGCTGATCTTTAGGATCACCGGTCGGATCACCGGAATGACTAGCAATAGGGCGATAGCACCGATCACACCACCGAGCGCTGAGGCGGCATAAATCCCACCCAACGTATGTGCAGCAAACCCCCTTTGGGCCAGTTGGCTGCCCTCAAAAAAGGTCACCTGAGTCGCGGCGCTCGGATTGCCCATCAGCACTGCCGGGATCGAGTCCAGTGTGTTATTGACGCCCGTGATGGTCGCAAGCAGTACAACGCCGATGACCGGGTCGGAGATGTTGGTGGTGATGAATGGGATCGCCAGAGCCATCACCAAGATGGCCGAGAATCCAGGGATTATCCCGGTCGCGGTCGCTAGAAGAACGGCTGAAACAACCGCGATCCAGTAACCAGGCTCTGCCATCAAGGCAGCCGTTCCGGAAATTCCATCAAACATCGGGCACCTTTTATAAATGCACCGCTCTTACGGTGCATACGACTACTTGTAGTTACGCGGACTTTATATCACGAAGACAACCGCCGTAGCGCCCCATCCACGCCGCTGTCAACCTCTGTTTCTGCATCCCTTGACCACCTGACGCACGCGACGCAACGCACGCGACGCACGCGCGATGCGCGCCTCCGGGGGACGAGCGTTTCTAACCGATCAGCGCCTCTATGAGAATCCCTCCCCCTCCATGACAGATCTCGTTCGGTGCCTTCCCCGGATAGCTCCTTCTCCACGAGTCAGGCCGTGTGCTATAGTCCCGAAAACTGCAATGGCGAACCAGTAGCGCGAGGAGGGATCAATGACGACGCAAGACCTCGAACGACTTATCGACGGTGACGGTCACGTGATGGAAGATGTCCAGGCGATCGTTGATCGGTTGCCTGAACCCTACCGCAGCGGCAACGGTAGCGCGATCCGCGATCCGTTCCCGCCAATCGACCATCTGCATTCGTCCAACAAGCACAAGGTACCTGATGGTGCGTTCGCTCCGGTCGGCGTGGACGGCTGGAAGGACTTCATGCAGGACTTGGCCATGGACTCCACCGTGCTGTACACGACGCGAGGCCTCGGCTTCGGCAAGATCGTCAGCAAGGACTGGGCCATCGCATTGTCTCGGGCCTACAACGACTTCATGTACGACACCTACATGAAGGATCAAGGTGGTCGCTTCCAGGTCATGGGACTGATCCCGCTGCAAGACACCCGCGCGGCAGTCGAAGAGTTGACTCGTATCTCCAAGGACTACGGCATGTGTGGCGCGATGCTGCCCTCGACCGGCGCTCAGGGAATGCAATCGCACCTCGGCAATGAGCGCTACTGGCCGATCTACGAAGCCGCGCAAGACCTAGGCATGGCCATCGGCATCCACGGCGGCGGGCACGACAACATGATGATGGACGACATGAGCCCCTACGCTCCCGTCAACGCGCTGGGCCACCCTATCGGCCAGATGGTCAACTTCGCAGGCATCGTCTTCAACGGCGTGTTCGACAAGTACCCAGGCGTAAAGATCGGCTTCTTGGAGGCTGGTTGTGGGTGGTTGCTCACCTGCATGGAGCGCTTCTCCGGTTCGTGGGACAGCCACATCCAGTACGACCCCAACGGTCGCTTCCTCCAGTTGCAGAAGGGCGAACGCGTACACGACTACATCAACCGCCACATCGACGCAGGTCGCATCTATGTCGGCGTAGAGGGCGACGAGCTGACACTGCCTTCTGCTGTCAGGGTCACCGGCAACAAGCCCTACATTTTCTCGTCTGACTTCCCCCACGAAGTCAACAACGAGAGTTGCAAAGCAGAGATCGCCGAACTTCGAGACAACCCGGAGCTCACGGATGCCGACAAGGCTGCGATACTGCACGCCAACTCGCTCGCCTTCTACAGCTTGAAGTAAGACAGAAAAGAACCCAACAACTAGAGGCCATCGCTGAACTGCGATGGCCTCTAGTTACGCCGGTTGGCGCTCGGCGCGAGGGGCGCCCCAGCCTCGGCTCGCCCTCATAACGTTCCCCATTCGCTAGCCCTGCGCAAGCAGCGACAGAGGGTCGGGAGGGTGGGCACAAACACGCTAGTCCCCATTGACCAGCCAAGCGGCGTCAGCTATCCCCGAGCGGCAGCGCCCCGTCGTGTGAGACGTAGCTCACAGCGCCGCTAGCACAGCCTTCACCACCTCAACGTCGCGCGAAGGCGGGATCGTACGTGGGTCCAACAGCACCCGCTCCGCCTCGATGCGCGACATGATC
>Ga0114999_10005207_pt1 | contig 15416 bp, 14 predicted proteins | sample ArcticOcean_MG_C_3_FD_89820 | JGI IMG/M metagenome (GOLD analysis project Ga0114999, IMG submission 89820) | Marine microbial communities from western Arctic Ocean - ArcticOcean_MG_CB8_126 | ecosystem: Environmental > Aquatic > Marine > Oceanic | place: Arctic Ocean: Canada Basin | collected...
AGAAGACAGTTGTATAATGGGGTAATCCTACTGCAAGGTGAAATTATCTAATGAGTTCTAAATTAACGATTAAAACTTTAATTGAGCCAGTAAACAATATTATGTGGCAATGCGGAGAAATACTAAATAGTAACTTTGGTTCAACTTTATCAGTTGAATATAAAAACAATCGTAAAAGTGATCCTGTAACTCAAATCGACAAACAATTGCAGTCTTTGATTATAAATTCCATATCCAAATTGTTTCCAGAACATAATTTCCTAGGCGAAGAACAAGATGATGAATCAACCTACAACCAAACTGAATCAGATTATATGTGGATTATCGACCCTCTGGATGGGACAACAAACTATATAAATGGGCTACCTTTATTTGGTTCGTCGGTAGGATTACTGTATAAAGGGACCGTCATCGCCGGCTGGATTTATATACCATGGCCAAATAAAGAAAATGGTCTGGTAATCAGTTCTTTAACTGATAGTGGATGCTTTGTAAATCAAACCCAAATTCATAATGATCCGCTAGAGGCAACGGAATCGAGCAAATTAATCGGTCTACCTGGGTTCTTTCTTTCAAATCACCGGTTTACAGGCCCCATGAGTAACAGTTTCGGAGAACCTCGTGGAACTGGTAGCATAGCTTATGAGTGTTGTTTATGTGCATTAGGCTCAACGCAATATTCGATATTTGGGGGTCCTAAATTATGGGATATAGCAGGCGGTATATCAATAATAAAAGAATCTGGTGGGGAATCAATCATGAAAGAATCTAACAAATCGCCTTGGTCTAAAACTGATCCATTATTGCCCAACTGGGATCCTAGTCCATCATACGTCTCTAATCTGAAAACATGGTCTAATTCAGTCATTGTAAGCAGATCAGGCCTATCAACTTACATTACAAAAAATATGGTTTCTAAACAAAAAGTAATAAAAAAAATTGGGACTTTATTTAACTAGTTGAATCAGGTAACCAACCCCACGATCTTGGGCCCCAATCAGCGGTATATTTAACACCTTCTTTAACACACGCTACTGGAGTAATAGCTTGATCTATTTGTCTAGGGTTTCTCAAAACATCGTATACCACCCAATCTCCAGTTTCAATTTTTAGAATCGATAAATCGGCTTGTTTTCCTATGTGGAGGCTTCCTAATCTATCTGATACTCCAATTGCTTTCGCAGGATTGAGTGTGCACATCGTTATCACTTCATTTAATTTAAATCCCATTGCAAGAAATCTAGTCATCATTTCGGTCATACTATGCACAGTATTAACTCGACCAGGAACAGTTAGGTCTGTACTGATACAATGCGGAATTAATCCTTGATCTAATACCTTATCGCCAATATCGAAGCTGAAGTTACTTCTACCGTGAGCCGTATCCAACCATACTCCTCGCTCTTTTGCTTCTTTAGCTTCAGGTACTAATTTACCTGCAGAATCTATAATTCCGCCTTTATTAGCAGTAAATAAATGAGTCACAATATCACCTTCATCAAGAATAGGAAGTAATTTGTTTATTACCGACTCATCGTATCTGTTTTCGGTGTCGCCTATATGGACCATTAATTTAACTCCTGCTTCACGGGCAGCTCGTTTAGCCAATTTAGGCATTTCCATGCCGAATATTTCTAAAGCAGGGGAAACCATTCGAGCTTTAATACCTTTAATCGTGCCATTACTCTCTTGCACTACTCGAATTGTATTTTCCAAATCTATACTTGTCTCAGCAATGATATCTGGAGTAGTAGCTAGTCCAGTTCTGCATATGTGTAAAAATGGTAATATTTCTGTTTTATTGTTAGGGATGATGTAATTAGGAAACCCTCCATAAGTATCACACCCGGAACTACCAGCATCAACCATCGTAGTAACTCCAGCTCTTATGCCTCCAGTATCCGGAACAACTCCTGTTGCATTAACTCCGGCGTAAACATGGGTATGGACATCGATCATGCCAGCAATAACTATAGAGCCGGTGACATCCATGATTTCTGTAGCTTCTGAATGAGGTATGTTTTCCGCTATTTTGCTGATTTTACCAGACGTAATAGCAACGTCAAATTTACCGTCAATCTCCTGAGATGGATCGATCACCCGCCCGTTGGTTATTACTAGATCGTACATAAATAACTCCTTAAAATTCAGTGTATCCTAACTAAACAATTCTCCCACAGATTGTCCTTTATGAATCCTAAATATAGCCTCTCCTAAAAGGGGAGCAACTGTCAAAACCGTTAATTTATTGCTAGCTTTATCGGAATCGACCGAAATGCTATCAGATACCACTACTTCCGTGAATCCGCTATCAGCGATTTTTTTATGAGCATCTCTAGAGAATACAGGATGAGTTGCACAGCAGAAAACTTCTCTTACTCCTCTATCTAATAGCGCACTCGCAGCTCCAACAATAGTACCACCGGTATCAATTTCATCATCAAATGTCAGCGCTGTCTTCCCTTGTACATCACCAATAATATTTAAAGTTTCAGTAGTGTCGTTATTTCCTATTCTTCGTTTTTCTATAATAGCCAGCGGAACGTTCAACCTTTCAGCAACATCTCTTGCTCTTTTACTGATGCCTATATCCACAGCTACTACTACTAAATTATCGAGTTCTTTACTTTTAATATAATCAGTTAGAATAGGTACTGCAGTCAATTCATCTACTGGAATATTGAAAAAACCTTGAATTTGACCTGCGTGTAGATCCATTGTCAATAATCTGTCAGCCCCTGCGGCACTTAGTAGATCTGCTACTAATCTAGCGGTTATTGGAACTCTAGGTTGATCCTTCTTATCCGTTCTACCATATCCATAATAAGGAACCACTGCTGTTATTCTGCCTGCAGATGCTCTCTTACAGGCATCAATCATAATTAGCAATTCCATCAGATGATCGTTTACTGGAATAGAAATTGGTTGGACTATAAACACATCCCTTTGCCTGATATTTTCTTGTATATTTGCAAATGTATTGTCATTTGCAAACTTAAACACTTCTGCTTTCCCAAGAGGAATTTTCAGATACTCACACACATCGAGTGCAAGCTGCTTATGTGCATTCCCGGTAAATATTTTTAAATCATCTATTACAGGTTCCATCTAATATCCTTTATATTTAGGTTTTCGTTTTTCTCTAAAGGCATTGACACCTTCAGTATGATCGTTGGATGAAAGCGTTATAGTTTCAGCTGCAGCCGCCATTTTCATAGCGGTTTCAAGATCAAATTCCAATCCTTTGTACAACATCAACTTAGACAATCTTATAGCAATCGGAGGGCCATCAGCTATTTTTTGTGCCATAGACATAACTTCATCTTCAAAATCTTCTTCTGCGACTAATTTATTTAAAAATCCCAGTTGTTTCGCTTCGTCTGCTTCTAAAAAATCACCTGTAAAAAGCAATTCAGCTGCCTTTCCCAAACTACCTAAAGCTCTTGGGTATAACCATGTACCTCCAAAGCCTGGAAATAAGCCAATTTTTACGTAAGCACTCATAAATCTTGTTTTAGAAGTGCCTATTCGAATATCACACACAGCAGCCAAATCTAATCCGGCTCCAACTGCTACACCGTTAATCTTGCCAATTATAGGTTTTTCCATCCTTTGCAAAGCAAGCATAACTTTTTGCGCTTTTTCGAAAGATCTTCTAATTTCATCAGGGCTATCTGAAACCCAAGATCCTGATTCTGAACCTCCGCTTAGAGCTTGTAAATCTCCACCTGCGCAAAAAGAATCTCCAGCACCTGACACAACTACAACCCGTATTTCATCATCACTACCGACGTCATCCAAAGCAGAACTCAATTCATCAAGCATTTTTTCATTTATTGCATTACGTCTTTCTGGTCTGTTAAGGGTCAATTTGGCAATATGGGTCAGTAAGTCTTTTTCAAGTAAAATATTCTCATATTTAAGCATCATTATCCCCACTCAGAAACGATTATAGCACAGCAAAAAGTCAAATAATCACACAAAAATAATTTCTCTCATTTTTAGTGTAGAATTAACAAATAAAATATTGGACAAGTGAATCATGTATAGCTATATTTCTCATTTAGAATGCACAGTATGTAAAAAACATTTTCCGCATAATGAAATAAGCACTATAAGCGAGTGCTGCAGTAAAGTACTATTTGCAAAATACGACTTGGAAAAACTTAAAAATGAAGTTGATAAAAATGTCTTCAAATCTAGAGACTCGAACATGTGGAGATTCTCCGAATTGTTACCAGTGACTGACCCAGATAAAGTAGTTACTCTAGGAGAAGGAGGGACGCCGCTTCTTAGAACCAACAAACTCGGTCTTAAACTTAATTTAAATAATTTGTACATTAAAGATGAAGGGCTAAACCCGACAGGAACATTCAAAGCTCGCGGTATCGGAGCGGCTGTATCAAAAGCAAACGAATTGGGAGTAAAAGGATTCACTATGCCGTCTGCAGGTAACGCGGCTGGGGCAGTTGCAGCATACGCTGCTCGATCTGGTCACCCTGTGAAGGTGTATATGCCTCAAGACGCTCCTTCGGCAAACAAAAAAGAATCTCTCCTCACAGGAGCAGAGCTAAACTTAGTAGATGGATTAATTAGTGATGCAGGACGAATTTCCAGCGCCGTAGCAAAAGAGGAGAATTTATTCGACTTATCTACTTTAAAGGAACCTTACAGAGCGGAAGGTAAAAAGACTATGGCTCTAGAAATAGCTCAACAATTAGGATGGAAGATCCCTGACGTTATAGTTTATCCCACTGGAGGCGGAACAGGTATTATAGGTATGCACAAAGGATTCAACGAATTGCTTGAACTCGGATGGGTAACAGGTAAACAACCGAAATTCATAGCTGTCCAAGCAGAAGGATGCCAGCCCATCGTAAAAGCATTCAATGATAACGAAGCTACTGCTGAGCCATGGCAAAATGCTGCTACCATAGCAGACGGTTTGAGAGTGCCAGGCCCATTTGCTGACTATATTATTTTAGACATTTTAAGAGAAACTGGAGGAACCGCTTTATCGGTCTCAGATAAGGAGATGGTAGATGCTATGTATGAAATTTCCAGTGATGAAGGTGTGGTTATATGCCCTGAAGGTGCAGCTACATTAGTAGGACTTAGAAAATTACTGGATGAAGGATGGTTCAAAAAAGATGATACCATCATTTTATTAAATACTGGTTCAGCATATAAATACCTAGAACTAATAAACGAAAAATAAATGGAAGTTCTAATTAGTGCGCCAAGGGGATTTTGTGCTGGAGTTGTGCGAGCAATTGACCTAGTAGAGTTAGCTCTCAAAAAATATGGCGCACCGGTCTACATTAAACATCAAATTGTACACAACCCACATGTTGTATCAGATTTGGAAAAAAAAGGTGCTATTACAGTTGAAAATGTTAATGAAATTCCTAATGGGTCTAATGTAGTATTCTCTGCTCACGGATCTCCTCCAGATGATTTCAAAGAAGCTCGAAAAAAAGGTTTAAATATCATAGATGCAGTATGCCCATTAGTAACAAAAGTCCACAACGAAGCTAAAAAATATTCATCCTTGGGTAAAAAAATCATATTAGTAGGCCATGACGGGCACCAAGAGGTCAAAGGTACTATGGGCCAAACAGAAATGACTTTAGTAGATGATAAAAACGTAAATTCCATCCCCAAATGGAACTCAGATACTGAAGTTGTAGTCCTAACTCAAACTACATTGTCCGTTAACGATACTCAAAATATTACTTCTGCACTTGAAAGAAAATTTACTAATTCCATAATACGAAATGATATTTGTTATGCAACAACTAATCGTCAAGAAGCAGTTAAACAAATGGCTGAAAAAGTAGATGCAATATTAGTAATTGGAGCAGAAAACAGCTCCAATTGTAATCGTCTCAAAGAGCTTTCAGAATCATTAGGAGTCCCTTCTCAACTTGCTAATAATACAGCAGAAATTAATTACGACTCAATCAAAAATTGCAATGTTATCGGTATTACTTCGGGAGCTTCCACTCCAGAAGTTTTAGTGCAAGAAATAATTGAATACCTCCGTCCAACTAAAATTTCTTACTTAACGACTATTGAAGAGGACATAACCTTCACTATACGTGAAGGAACAGTCTAAAACATTATTATAACTATCCACTTTTTGGTGCTTACATGTCACATATGAATAATTTAGATCCCTCCCGTGTTTTGAAGAATATTGTTTCTTTGCCGACTTTATTCTCATTTTTGATCGTCAGTGGAGTCATAGCCCTGATAGCAACCGGTTTCGACATTGACATCAAACAAGTATTTTCTTCAATCTCCGAAGTAAACTTTTTGTTATTTGCATTAGGGTTTTTCACTCACTATATTAGTTTCATATTTAGAGGAGTTAGGTGGAAAATATTGATAGGAGATATACATTGTCAAGAATTAAAACCTAGAACATTCGAATACGTGAAATTAATATTCCTAAGTAACTTTATTAATTCAGTTTCTTTATTTAGAGTGGGAGACCTTTATAAAGTATATGCGTTCAACAAGAAATATTCTCATGGATTTACAGTGCTATTAGGTACATTAATTACGGAAAGATTCTTTGATTGCATCATGTTAGCAGTATTTACGGGAGTATTTGGGCAACTATTACTGAAAACATCACACCCAGAAATCCAATTCCTGATATACGTTCCAGTAATATTGCTTATCATTTTATCGCTAGCAATAGTCATAGTGAATAAATTAAGTATTCCATCGTTAATTTGGCTACATAGTCCTTTGAAAAAAATAAAGAAAGGAACTAACATACCAAAGTCGGCTGTTATTCCCGCATTAATTATGTCGTTATTGGCTTGGACTTGCGAAATAGTACGAGTGTATCTCATCGCTTCCGCGTTACATTTGGATCTAAAATTCACCCATACCGCCATACTTTCTCTAACTCACGCTATGTTAACTTTAGTTCCTACTCCAGGCGGTATCGGAGCAGTGGAATCTGGAGTAGCAACTGTTGGTACTCTTTTGATAGGTATGACAGCAGAGCAATCCATTTCTCTAATATTACTAGACCGATCCATAACCTATCTCAGTGTCATATTCATAGGTGCAATATTGTTCACTATAGTAATTGTAAATTTAAGAAAAACTAAATAACGATTTACAGTTCAGATGTTGGAGGTCGATCCATTAACATCTGAATCCCAATTACAGGATCCAATGATCCAAATAAAATTTCAGACATTGTTTGTATAATCGGTAAATTTACTCCCAAAGATCGCCCAATGGTAGCAGCCGCTCTGGTGGTTTCGACGCCTTCGACAATATTATCCATATCAAGAATGATGGTTTCAATTGACTTGCCTGTTGATAATCGTTCACCAAAAGAATGGTTTCGGCTAAGTTTACTGTAACATGTAGCAATTATATCTCCAATTCCTGATAAACCACTGAAAGTTAGCGGATTAGCTCCCATAGCAACTCCCAATCTAGTAATTTCAGCAACTCCTCTAGTTATATAAGCAGCTTTAGCATTATCTCCTAATCCTAATCCATCTACTATTCCGGCACCTATTGCCAAAATATTTTTTAACGATCCTGCTAATTCAACGCCGATCACATCATTTGTGGTGTAAATACGAAATCTTGGTTGCATTAACAACGACTGAACCAATATTGCACTTTCTTTAGATAAACTTGCTACTACTGAAGATGACGGCTTACCAGACATTATTTCTTTAGCCAAATTAGGTCCTGAAAGAACACACATATTATTATAGGCATCACCAGGTAAAATCTCTTGCACTATTTCCGACATTCTTTTCATTGACGGTATCTCAATGCCCTTAGTTGCGCTGACTAAAACAGAATCTTTTTCCCAATATTCTTGTATCCGAGACAAATTTTGCCTGAATTTTTGAGACGGTACACCTATGATTACCACTGGTGTAGATTTCAATGAATTCAGTGCATCATTGGTGATTTGTATATTGTCAGGAAAGGTGAATCCCGGCAAAAATCTTTTGGATTCTCTGTCTTTTTGCAATATCTCTAATTCTTGTCTATCTCGGACTAATATTTGAACTGCTGTATCTTTACTATTAGCTACGTTAAAAGCTAAAGTAATACCCCAAGTTGTAGCGCCTACTATAGTGACTTTGTTCACAAGTAATTAACTCTACTATTATTTTATTTTCACACCAGGCTGCCCAATTTTACGTTCAGTTCTGGATATTATTCTTTTTATATTATCTCGATGTTGAAAAATTATAACTACTCCTGCAATAATACCGTATACACTATACTGAATAGGATAAATTCCGAAAAATGTCATTATAACTATTGAAATTACGGCGCCAATGACCCCCAAAATCGATCCTAATGAAAGATACTTGCTAATCAAGGTCACTGGAAAAAATATCGCTAATCCAATTAATGCCGGGATAGTGGTCAATACCAGAAGAGTTCCAGCTGCGATAGCTATTCCTCTACCACCTTTAAAACTAAGTATCACAGGCCAATTATGCCCTACAAGAGCTAATAAAGTCGATATTACTAACATGCTTTCATCAATGAACAATTGCCTACAAATATATATAACGGCGATACCTTTTGACGCGTCCAAGCATAATACGAATAGTCCTATTACTCCACCAGATGTTCTAAAAACATTTGATGTTCCTATTTTACCACTTCCATAATTTCTAATATCTTCGCCTGTTCTTAGCCTGTGTATTAGATAACCAAATGGGGTACAGCCAATGAAATACGACTGAACAGCAACTAATACATATAAATATATATGTTCTACAGAATAAAGAAACATGGGTACAGCAAACACAGACAAAATCAATCCAGGAAGCAATAAATATATATATATATTAAAGTTTATTTTTTTTGTAATCATCCTTTTTTATATATTAACCTCAAGTGAGTTCTATCGAAGCCAAATTCTTTTCTGATCCTATTTTCCAAATATCTTTTATAAGTAAAATGCAATAAATCTGGGTTGCTTACCGATACTGTAAATGTGGGTGGATTCACGCCAGTTTGTGCCATTTTTCTGATTTTAATTCCTCTTCTAGATTTGGTGTGAGAGGCCTTAGGAGAATGATTAGCTATTGCTCCGAATAACGACATCTGAAGTTTAGTGTCGCTAACTTCAATATGGCGTTCCTTTTGTAAATCTAAAATAGTATCCAATAATCCTTGAATTCCTTCACTATATAATGCAGAAGTAAAACACACGGGTATATAGCTCATAAAGTGCATCCTATCTCTAACCCTACTCATGGCTCTAATTTTTCTATGTTCGGTATTATCAGTGATTAAATCCCATTTATTTACAACTACAATGATTCCTTTACACATTTCCCATGCCAATCCGGCTACATGGATATCTTGAGCTGTGGCTAATAAAGAAGCGTCTGCAACTATTACAACGACATCGCTCCTTTCTACAGCATTCATAGCTCTTAAAACACTAAATTTTTCTATGCCAACTCCTATTTTCCCAGGCCTGCGTATTCCAGCCGTATCAATAAAAGTAATTTCTAGGTCTTCATGGATTATATTAGAATCAATAGCGTCCCTAGTAGTACCGGCAACTGGGCTTACTATGCTTCGATCTTCTCCCAGGATCGCATTGACCAAAGCTGATTTACCTACATTAGGTCTTCCTACAATCGCTACCTTAATAGATGTATCCTCTTCAGAATAATTATCGTCATCTTTCAAGGGAAGAAACTCTGCGGTGATGTCATATAAATCATTTATTCCAATGTTGTGATGAGCGCTAACACATACATAGTTAGCAAATCCTAATCCGAAAAATTCTGCAATATTTCTTTCTCGAGAATCATTATCTATTTTGTTGATTACCAATATGACATTAGTATTAGAAATTCTCAATTGGTCAGCAATAATCTCATCAGTAGGGGCAAGGCCTTCTCCTCCATCGACTACAAATAAAATGACTTCTGCTCCTGAAATGGCCATGTTAACTTGTTCTTTGACTTTATCTTTTAAGGAATCTTTAAAGCCGTAATCGAGTCCCCCAGTGTCAATCAACATAAATTTTCGGTCAAATTGATCTACGACTGAAACCAATCTATCTCGTGTCGTTCCAGCTTCGTCTGCCACTATAGCCTGTCGCTTAGCTACAAATCTGTTAAACAGTGAAGATTTTCCAACGTTAGGTCTGCCAACTATGGCAACTGTAGGTAATATATTAGGGTTTCCATTCATAAATTAATCCTGTAATAATTTTTTCAAAATTGCTTGTTGAGCAGGGAGTCTATTATATGCTTGCTTATAAGCAACGGAAGCATCACTGCTAAGCATTCCTTCTGGCACTTCTTCTCCATAGTGAACCGGCATATCATGCATGAAAATAACATCAGAGTTCGCTATATTAAGTAATTCTAGATCGACGGTAAATCCATCAAAATCTTTACGCCTCTGTGCTGATTCAATTTCTTGACCCATGCTGGTCCATGCATCGGTGTACACGATATCAGCATTTTTAACAGATATTTGTGGAGAATTAGTAAATTCCAGAACCGATCCAGTTTTGTTAGCGATCGCATTGGCTTTATCGATGGTATTCTGGTCGAATCCATATCCGGAAGGAGTAGCTATAGAAAAATCCATGCCCATTTGGGCAGCCAATAAGCACAAGCTTCTTGACACATTATTTCCATCACCTACGAATGCCAGTTTGTTCTTTTGAGTCATATCTTTGTGTTCATAAATAGTGAGTATATCAGCCATCGCTTGACAAGGGTGTTCGACGTCAGACAGTGCGTTCACTACTGGCACTGAAGCGGCCTGAGACAACTCAATCAAACTTTGATGAGAATTAACTCTTGCTACTATACAATCAACATAAGAAGACAACACTGTAGCCACATCAAAAATTGATTCACGATATCCTAATCCCACTTCGTCAGGGCCCATATAAACCGAATACCCTCCCAACTCTGAAATACCAATTTGAAAACTCATTTTTGTTCTCAATGAAGGTTTTTCAAACAGCAGTGCGATTTTTTTTCCTTGTAAGATAGGACCATTCAATCCTCTTTTTAACGTCCGGGACTCTTCGATTATCTCTATGATTTGTTCCTGATTGAAATCCAGGGTTGAAATAAAATCCATTTTAAATTCTCACCTAAGTATTAACAACTACAAATTTTATCATATTTATTAAACCAAAACAGGGACACCGTATGGTGTCCCTGTCTAAATTTCCATTTTGGATAGCTTACAAATTTGCTTGTGGATCCAAGTAGGCATTATCTTTATGATAAATCTGTAGTCTACCTCTTTGGGTATCACATACTACCAATCTATTGTTAACTCGATCAAAAGCGCAACCTGTAGGCATTCTAAATTTACGTTGTTGTTCTCCTAAGCCTTGCACTCTACGTCGGGCTTTAACCATATCTGGGTTAGCGTCGATAGACATTTGTCCCCAATTTGATATTTCCAAAGCATCTCCATAAAGATAACTAAGGGCTTTCGAATTCTCGTCATAAATTACTACCCGTTCATGCATCCAATCTACAGCGTATACATCTCCGTCACCATCGATACATACTCCTGTAGGTTTTTCTAATGAACCAGGACCACTTCCGTCGCCAAAGCTCATTAAATAGTTCCCTTCTGGATCAAACTTCAAGCATCTGTCATTACCCCAGTCTGCAACGTATATATCACCATGGTCATCAATAGATATACCATAAGGCATTTCCATTTCGCCGTCGCCACTGCCTTTAACACCAAATCCTGTTATGTATGTTCCGTCTTTAGTAAATTTTTGGATTTTGCTATTAAAGCTGTTAACGATCCAAACATCATCATTAGCGTCAAAGCAAATCCCGCCTGAACCGCTCAATTGGCCGTCGTCGTCACCTTTTTCGCCCCATTGGCATAACAATTCCCCTTCTGAATCGAATTTAACTACTTTACAAAACCATTCATCAGTAGCATAAACATTTCCATCTTTATCTACAGCTACTCCGGTCATAACTTTAAACAATGGACCTTCTCCTGAACCATCTGATCCATATGCTAATCCAGTTCGCCCAAATTCACCTATAAATTCTTGATCTACAGTTAATTTAGAAAGTCTAATACCGCCAGGATTTTGTTCACTACCTCTATTTGTTACATATAATACGCCATCATCGGCACAAGCTACTCCAACTGGCAAGCTAAAACCCATTCCTGCTACAGCATTCCGACCTATATTGTGACTATAAAGCCATGCTCGCCCTGCGGCGACTGTATTCTGAGCCATTATATCCCTCCGAAATTGTTAAATTCCCTGTCCTAATCACTTAATTAATATAAAGCAACCAAACTGGGGGAGTTATCTTCAATCCCCCAGCATTTTTAATCTAAAGTGTCAGATTATTTTAGTACCGGTAATTTTTCAAAACTACCATTAACTATAGGTTTAGCATCTAAACCGATCCAATCTTCAATGATGCTAGTATATGCCCCTCTAAAGTCGTAATTAGGTACCAAATCTCCTTGTTCTAGGTGTTCAGGTTTTGCTGATGGGTATTCACCGTACATACCACCCTTAACTTGGTTTCCTATGACGAAAGAGACCCCAGCTGCGCCATGATCTGTTCCTGATCCATTGTCATGAACTCTTCTACCAAATTCTGAGAACAGATACATGATAACGTTATCACCAGAATCATGCTCTTCTAAGTCTTGGAAGAACGCAGATATACCTTGAGCTACGTCTTTCCATAGTGCTGGATGAGCAGGTCCTTGTCCAGCATGGGTATCAAAGCTAGCATGCTGGGTATAAAAAATTCTAGTTCCCAGATCAGCAAAATATACTTGAGCAATATCTCTTAAATGTTGAGCGATAGGGCTGTTAGGATATTCTACAGTGGATGAATACATTTGAGGTGCTACTTTTACTATATCAGCACCAATCATAGCGTCCATGCCGGTGTTCTTAAGGTAGTCGCTTACATAGCTGCCACCGATGGTAGGACTATACATTTTTGAAAATATGTCCAGTGCTTTGGATCTCTGAGCTTTATCAGAAATTCCAGTAAGTAATCCATAATTTCCCAAATCAGCAATAGATGCAACTGGTACTCCAGGAACAGCTAATGCTCGTGGTAATCCATGCCCAAAGTTAATAGCGGTCAAAACATTTTCTTTATTAGGATCTAGTTCCCTAGCTACTCGGCCTGCCCATCCTTCAGTTCCTACTTTGTCAGGCTCACAAGTGTGCCAGATATCCATAGAACGGAAGTGAGATCTAGGTGAATCTGGATATCCTATTCCGTGTATTACTGCTACTTTTCCTGCATCGTATAATTCTTTAACAGGCCCCATCGATGGGTTGAAAGCGAGATTTGAGTCGATCTTTATCATCTCTTCTTGAGGAATAGCCAATGACGGTCTATTGTCATAATAAAGAGGTTCATTGTATGGAATTACTGTGTTGAAATAATCATTGCCTCCAGTTAACTGAAGTACAACTATTACTGGATCTTTTTTAGTACTTGTCATTTTTATCTCCTATATCGTTTATGCGTATTGAAATTCTGTAGTAGCACTGATTAAAGCAAGCATTTCGCCAATTCTCTCTCCGGCACCTTCTTCATTAGACCAATCCATAGTTCCAGCTTGAGCTGCATGATCGGCTAAATGAATTCTAGTTTCATCGTTCAGTGTCAAATATCCCATGTTTTCTAAACATGCATCTAACAATTCTTCTGCACTAGATACGCTATCAGATTTCATTTTATTGATTATAGATTGAACTCCTGGAAGTTCAGTATTTGCAACTCTATCAGCGACAAAATTTATTTTTGCTAACAAAGAGCCACTATTTATCCATTCGTTTCCTGTATGCCAACCTTCTACGCTTGGTGGATCCATGAGAGCTTGTCCCATGTAAGTTGGCTGGTTACCAATATCCTTAATCCCTGGTTCTGGGAACTGGAATTGTCCTACCATTCTCAGAGTACCTGCCACAACTTCTGCTGGGCTTTTAATTTTTTCAAACCTAGCATTTTTAAAGAAGTCTGAATTAAACATAAATTTCAAAACTGCAGATATGTCATAGTTGGATTCTTCAAATATGTCGATCATGCTTTCCAAAGCCTCTTCGTCTCTAGCAGGCTCAATTGTCCATGATGGCACTTGGGGTTCATCTGCAACATAGAAATTATACAGATGTCTCATTATAAATCTGGAAGTTGCTGGTTCTTTCAAGATGATGTCGATTATATCTTCGCCACCAAAATTTCCAGTGTGTCCAAGGAAAGTTTTTTCTGACGTATCATGGTCTTCTTCTCGGTACTCAAAACTCCAAGGAAATCTTCCGTATGGCAATCTTGGGACCTTATTGCCTAATGTCCATCCTGTAAAAGCTCTTGAAGCTTCTCTTACATCTACTTCAGTATAGTTGCTTACTCCCATACTAAAAAGTTCTAAGAGTTCTCTTCCCCAGTTTTCATTTACAGCATCTCTATGGTTTTCGTTGTTGTCTAACCAAAATATCATGGCTGGGTTTCTAGATATTTCAACTAACATATCTTTATAACTGCCCATACCAAATTCTCTGAACATATCAATTTGCTCTAACAATTGATCACAATTGTCAACTTTAGAGTTTCCTGTCGCAAATACTTGGTGCCAGAAAAGAGCCATCTTTTCGTGGAGCGGTCTTTTAGTGGTAACCATGTTATACATCCAGTTTGCTAGACCCATCACTGGGACTCCTCCTGGAAGTAAAGCTGATGGGTGGTACCTAAGTAATAATGCCATATTACCACCGGGCTGGTCTTCGGATGGTGAAACCAATTCATCGACTGTTGCTTCGTAACCTTTAGCTACTCTCTCTTCTAATTCTGTTTGGGTAGCGCCAAAGCCGGCTCGTCTCATGAGATGGGCCATCAAGGCAAGTTCTTGCTTGTTTGACATCAATAGCCTCCTTTAAAATAAATTATCGTCTACTTTTCCATTACTTGTTATAATAAATTTACTGCATATTTTTGTCAATACTTTTGCCCAAGCGGTTTCATTGGTTATTAACAAATAATGATTATAAAGTGATATTCAATCATTAATTTACCACCGCTCTTACGAAAATTATTGAATCGTAATTATAGAAACCATGCCTGCAGCAGCATGACCTGGAAAAGTGCACACAGCTAAAAGATCACCAGAACCAGGAACCTCAAATGACAGTGGCTCTGTTTTTTCTCCAGGTCCCAATAATGCAGTACTTAATAAAATTCTTGAATCTTCAGGTTTTATCCATCCGCTCTCTGGACCTGCTGCAATAGAATCTGCTAAAACTTCCTCTTTATCTGAACTTTTTATAACAACGAAGTTATGCTCCAATCCAGTTGAATTATTTTCAAATTCTATTGTGACTGACGAATTATTAGTTAAAT
>Ga0114999_10005209_pt1 | contig 15413 bp, 17 predicted proteins | sample ArcticOcean_MG_C_3_FD_89820 | JGI IMG/M metagenome (GOLD analysis project Ga0114999, IMG submission 89820) | Marine microbial communities from western Arctic Ocean - ArcticOcean_MG_CB8_126 | ecosystem: Environmental > Aquatic > Marine > Oceanic | place: Arctic Ocean: Canada Basin | collected...
TATTTCAACTAATCTCCAGTTTTTTGACTTACTCAAAGGACGAGTTTCCATTATTTTAACTGTATCACCGATATTACAATCATTTGTTTCATCATGAGCGGTATACTTTTTAGTCTTTAAAACGTATTTTCCGTACATTGGATGCTTGGTTCTCTTAACTTCAGCAACAATAATAGATTTCTCCATTTTATTACTAGTTACTACCCCAATTCGTTCTTTTCTAAGATTTCTATTTTCCATTATAGTTATTCCTTATTAGCTTATCGTTTAGCGTTTTTTGCTGTTAATAAACGTGATATTGTTCTACGGACATCTCGAATCTGTATTGGATTTTCTAAAGGTGAAATCGAATGTGTCATTCTTAAGTCGTTTAATTTTTTGTTAAATTCCTCTAGCTTATCTATTAAATCTTCTAACGAGAGTTTTTCTATTTCTGTTTGTTTCATCTTTCGTCAGTTTGGTTTTGATAATCTCGAGCAATAATAAATTTAGTTCGAACAGGGAGTTTTTGGGCTGCAAGCCTAAGAGCTTCTTTTGCTATATCTAAAGAAACTCCTGCAACTTCGAATATTATTCTACCAGGTTTAACCACAGCAACAAAATACTCCGGTGCTCCTTTACCTTTCCCCATTCTAACTTCTAAAGGTTTTTTAGTGATAGGCTTATCTGGGAAAATTTTGATCCATAATTGCCCTTCACGCTTCATGTATCTAGTGGCAGCAATCCTAGCAGCTTCAATCTGCCTGGAGGTTATAAATTGAGAATCTGTAGATTTAATACCAAACATTCCATTAGATAACAGATTACCTCTTTGAGAAAGACCTTTCATTCTTCCTTTTTGTGCTTTCCGAAATTTTGTTCTTTTAGGTTGTAACATAATCCCTAGTTAATACAATTTATTTTCTCCCACGGCGTTGTTGACGACCGCTAGATTTATTATTGTTTCTCGAATTTAATCCTGATTTTTTTTGCATTCCAATAAGTGGTGATAATTCTCTTCTTCCGTAAACCTCTCCTTTCATAATCCATACTTTAACACCTAATCGCCCATATGTTGTATGTGCTTCCACTAGAGCGTAATCTATATCAGCTCTAAAAGTTGATAATGGAATACGCCCTTCTTTATAAGATTCACTTCTTGCCATTTCAGCTCCATTCAAACGTCCTGAAATTTGAACTTTAATGCCTTCAGCATTCATTCTAATCGATGCAGCAATTGCCATTTTAATTGCTCGTCGATATGAAATACGGTTTTCAATTTGACGAGCAATGCTAGAAGCAACAAGTTTTGCATCTAACTCAGGTCTTTTTATCTCAAAAATATTTATTTGAACTTCTTTTTCAGTGATTTTCTTTAACTCTTCTTTGAGTTTATCAACTTCCTGTCCTGCTTTACCAATAATGATACCAGGACGAGCTGTAGTTATAGTCAAAGTAATTAATTTCAATGTTCTCTCAATGATAACATTTGAAACACTCGCTTTTATTAAACGAGCATTGATATACTTTCGGATTTTATCATCCTCAGCTAATTTGTCACCGTAATCATTACCTCCATACCAGTTAGAGTCCCAGCCTCTTATTATTCCCAAGCGATTTCCAATAGGATTTGTTTTTTGTCCCATAATTTAATCTTCAATATTGTTTGCACCCAAAACTAGGGTTACATGATTTGATCGTTTTCTTATTCGATGAGCACGCCCCTGGGGAGCTGTACGAAGTCGTTTAAGCATACTTCCACTATCTACTTTAATTTCTTTTACAAATAACTCTGCATTTTCTATATCACCTTCTTCATTTTTAGCTTGCCAATTCGATATTGCTGAAAGCAATAACTTTTCTAGTCTAAGTGAAGCTTCTTTTTGGCTAAACTTAAGTATAGCAAGAGCTTTATTAATATTTTGTCCTCTAACTTGATCTGCTACTAATCGCATTTTGCGTGGAGAAGTAGGACAATTATTCAATTTTGCAAAAGCAATATCTTTTTTATCTTGCTTTATGAGTTCAGCACTCTGTCTTTTACGATTTCCCATAGTGCTTATCTTTTACCTCTATTTTTAGCTCCAGCATGTCCACGAAATGACCGTGTTGGTGAAAATTCACCTAATTTATGTCCTACCATATTTTCTGTAATATAAACAGGTACATGGGTTTTTCCATTATGAACTCCTATTGTCTGTCCGACAAAATCAGGTGTAATTAATGACGCACGTGACCAAGTTTTTATAACAGTTTTCTTATCATATTCTATATTCTTATTGATCTTAGCATTTAAGCTATGATGAACAAAAGGACCTTTTTTAAGTGAACGTGCCATAGTTTATTTATTTCTTCGCTCAATAATGAACTTATTACTTGCTTTTGTTTTTGTGCGTGTACGGAATCCTTTAGCAGGAATCCCATTACGGGAACGAGGATGTCCTCCAGAAGCTTTACCTTCTCCTCCACCCATTGGGTGATCAACCGGATTCATTGCTACAGGTCTTGTTCTAGGACGACGACCCAACCAACGAGAACGCCCAGCTTTTCCAGACACCAACAACTGATGATCTGAATTAGAAACTGCTCCAACTGTAGCTAAACAAATTGTTTGAATTAATCTAGTTTCACCTGAAGGCATTTTAATTGTTGCAAACTTACCATCTCTTGCCATTAATTGAGCAAAAGCACCTGCACTTCTAGCTATAACGGCCCCTTTTTCAGGTTGTAGTTCAATACATGAAATTATTGTTCCTAAGGGTATTTTTGATAGTGGTAAAGAATTTCCAATATCTGGTGAAGACTTATCTCCAGAAGAAATTTTTTGACCAATTTTCAATCCGTTTTGAGCTATAATGTACCTTTTCTCTCCATCTTTATATTCAACAAGCGCAATAAATGAGCTTCTATTAGGGTCATACTCTATAGATTGAACAGTTGCAGGAATATCAAACTTATTTCTCTTAAAATCAATAACACGATAACGACGCTTATGACCACCACCTCTGTGACGAATAGTCATTTTACCTTTATTATTTCTCCCGCCACTTCGCTTTTTGGGTTCAAGCAAACTTTTTTCGGGTTTATCAGTAGTAATTGTATCAAAGCCATTTACTACTCTAAATCTTTGTGCGGGCGTTACTGGTTTTAATTTTCTAACTGACATCTATCTGTTATTATAAATTACTATAAAAATCAATTACATCACCATCTACTATCTGAACTATAGCTTTTTTTAATGCATTCGTTTTTCCATGCTGAACACCAGTCTTAGTATGCTTTGTTTTTCGATCTGGACCATAATTCATAGTTCGAACTTTATTTACATTTACACCATAAGAATTCTCAACAGCTTTTTTTATCTCAATTTTATTAGCTTTTGTATCGACAAGAAAAGTATAACGATTATTCAGTTCGCTATCTGATGTCGCTTTTTCAGTGATAATTGGTTTAATTATAATACTCATATATCTAAACTTTATTCAAAATTGATTCTAATTCGACAATTGCACTTTCAGACAAAACCAAACTTCCAGCATTGGTTATTTTGTAAGTATTTAATTCTGAGTTAGTTACAACTTGAGAATTTTTTAAATTGCGCGACGACAAATATACATTTTTATTTGGCTCTCCCAATACCAGTAAAGATTTTTTACCATCAAGACCTAATGCCTTTAAAACATTTATATAAGAAGAAGTATTCGGTTCTGATAATTTAAAATCTTCTAATACAATAATTGCTTTATCATTAGCTTTAATACTAAGAGCAGATTTTCTAGCTAAACGCTTAACTTTTTTATTAACTTTTTGGCTGTAGTCTCTAGGTGAAGGACCAAAAACTCGACCCCCTCCTCTGAATAAAGGATTTTTAATACTACCAGCCCTAGCAGTTCCAGTTCCTTTTTGTTTTTTTATTTTTCTGGTTGAACCCTTAATTTCAGACCGTTCTTTTGACTTATGAGTACCTTGACGGTTATTTGCCAAATGTTGTTTTACATCTAAATAAATTGCATGATTATTAGGTTCAACACTAAACACTGAAGGATCAAGCTTTGCTTTTCTTCCGGTGTCTTTTCCTTCGATATTTACAATAGCTATTTCCATTATTTACTTATTATTATATATGAGTTTTTGTGTCCAGGCACACAACCTTTAACAACAAGAAGATTTTTTTCTAAAACTACCTTAACAACACGTAGATTTTGAACTTTAACATTTTCATTACCAGTTTGACCAGCCATGCGCATTCCCTTAAAAACTCTAGCAGGGTAGGATGCAGCACCAATTGATCCTGGGGCACGAAGACGGTTATGTTGTCCATGAGTAGCTTGTCCTACTCCAGCAAAACCATGTCGTTTTACTACCCCCTGAAATCCTTTTCCTTTAGATATCCCTGAAACATCAACAAATTCTCCTTCAAGAAAATGTTCAACAGTAATTAGGTCACCCAATTTATGATCTTCACTAAAATTTTGAAATTCTACAAGTTTACGTTTGACAGAAGTATTAGCCTTTTTAAAATGACCAATAGCTGCTTTAGAACTATTTTTATCAGACTTGTCATCGAAACCTAATTGAAGAGCTTCATACCCGTCAATATCTTTAGTTCTGACTTGGGTAACCACGCAAGGACCAGCTTCAATGACGGTGCATGGAATATTTTTTCCATTACCATCATAAAGTGATGTCATTCCGATTTTTTTTCCGATTAATCCAGACATGATTACTTTTAATTAATTTTAATTATACTTTTATTTCTACCTCAACACCACTGGGTAGCTCTAATTTCATCAACGCATCAATTGTTTTTGATGAAGAGCTATATATATCTAATAAACGCTTATAGTAACAAAGTTTAAATTGCTCACGTGATTTTTTATTTACGTGTGGTGAACGTAATACTGTAAAGATTTTTTTGTTTGTAGGAAGTGGAATAGGTCCAGTTACTACAGCACCTGTTGTCTTTACTGTTTTTACGATTTTATCAGCAGACTTATCTACTAAGTTATGATCGTAGGATTTTAATTTTATTCTAATTTTTTGACTCATCGATCGATAATTAAACGTTTTTTCCTTTTATATCTGCAATAACCGCTTCAGAAATATTTGATGGCGTCTCTGCATAATGCGAAAATTCCATAGTTGATGTTGCTCTACCCGAAGAAAGTGTTCTTAATGAAGTTACATATCCAAACATTTCAGAAAGAGGAACTTGAGCTCTTACAACTTTAGCCCCTGCCCTATCGTCCATTGAACTAACTTGGCCACGACGGCGATTTAAATCACCTACTATATCTCCCATATTTTCTTCTGGAGTTAAAACTTCAAGCTTCATGATTGGTTCCATTATTACAGCTTTTGCAGATTTAGCAGCTGCTTTAAATCCTAATTTAGCTGCTAACTCAAAAGAAAGAGAATCTGAATCAACTGCATGAAAAGAACCATCTCTCAATGTTATTTTCATAGAATCAACTTCAAATCCTGCCAATGGACCATTATTCATTGACATTTTAAATCCTTTTTCTACTGAAGGAATGTATTCTTTTGGCACATTTCCTCCTTTAATCAAATTGACAAATTCTAATCCTGATTGTCCTTCTTCAGTAGGTTCAATGTCAAATACAATATCTGCAAACTTCCCTCTACCTCCAGATTGTTTTTTGTAAATTTCTCTATGTTGAGCTTTTTCAGTTAAGGCCTCTTTATACTCAACTTGAGGTTTTCCCTGATTTACTTCAACTTTAAATTCTCGTCGAAGACGATCAACTATAATATCTAAGTGAAGCTCACCCATTCCAGAAATAATTGTTTGACCAGAAGCTTCATCAGTTTTAACTTGAAAAGTTGGGTCCTCCTCGGCTAACTTAGCTAGAGACATTCCTAATTTATCCACATCAAGTTTAGTTTTTGGTTCAACCGCAATTCCAATTACTGGATCAGGAAAATCCATACTTTCTAATACAATTGGCCATTTTACTTCTGATAGAGTATCCCCAGTTTTAATGTCTTTAAAACCTACTGCAGCTCCAATATCTCCGGCCTCAATAAAATCAATGGAATTTTGTTTATTAGAGTGCATTTGATAGATACGTGAAATTCTTTCCTTATTTCCAGATCGATTGTTTAAAACGTATGAACCTGCATCCAATCTTCCAGAATATGCGCGAAAAAATGCTAAGCGCCCAACATAAGGGTCAGTAGCAATTTTGAAAGCTAATGCAGAAAAAGGTTCTTTTGCACTTGGCTGTCTTGCAATCTCTAAATCTGTTTTTGGATCAGTCCCAATTATAGCCTCTTTATCTTCAGGTGAAGGTAAATAACGACAAACAGCATCTAATAAAAATTGTACGCCTTTATTTTTAAAAGAAGACCCACATATCATAGGAATAATACTTATATCTTTAGTAGCGGCCCTAAGAGCATTATGAACTTCGTCTTCCGTTATACTATCGGGATCATCAAAAAATTTCTCTAACAATGCTTCATCATATTCGGCAACAGCTTCTATTAATTGATTACGAAGTATTTCTGCCTCTTCTTTAAGTTCTGAAGGAATATCTACAACATCAAATGTTGAACCATAATTATCATCGTGCCATACAATAGCTCTATTTTTTACCAAATCAATTATACCCTTAAAGTTTTCTTCATCACCAATATTTAAAACTATTGGGACAGCGTTTGAGTTAAGCATATCTTTTACTTGCTTGCAGACACCTAAAAAGTTAGATCCTTGACGATCCATTTTGTTAACAAAGCCAATACGAGGAACCTTGTAGTTATCAGCTAAACGCCAATTTGTTTCTGATTGAGGTTCAACACCATCAACGGCTGAAAATAAAAAAACCAATCCATCAAGAACTCTTAAAGATCGGTTTACTTCAACTGTAAAATCAACGTGGCCGGGAGTGTCAATTATATTAAATTGATACTCTTTGGCTTCTGATGTGAGTTCATCTTGTCCAGAAGGAAAAGACCATGTACAAGTTGTTGCTGCAGATGTTATAGTAATTCCACGCTCTTGTTCTTGCTCCATCCAGTCCATTGTAGCCGCTCCATCATGAACCTCTCCAATTTTATGACTAACACCCGTGTAAAAAAGAATTCTCTCAGTAGTAGTTGTCTTACCAGCATCTATATGAGCTGCAATTCCAATGTTTCGTGTATATCTTAAATCTCTTGCCATTTTAAATTGAATTAGAATCTGAAATGAGAAAAGGCTTTATTTGCTTCAGCCATTTTATGGGTATCTACTCTTTTCTTGACAGCGGCACCTTCTTCTTTTTCTGCAGCAATGCACTCATTTGCAAGTCTAAGAGCCATGGACTTTTCGTTACGTTTACGAGCAGAACTAATTAACCACTTCATGGCTAAAGAAACTTTTCTGTCTGGACGAATTTGCATTGGTATTTGAAATGTAGCTCCTCCAACTCTTCTACTTCTAACCTCTACATGAGGCATAACATTAGAAAGGGCATCTTTCCATATTTCGATGGCTGTTTTTTCATCTTGTTCTTGCTTTCGCTCCTCTATAATATCGATAGCATCATAAAAAATCTTGAAAGCTGTAGATTTTTTACCATCCCACATAAGATTATTTATAAAACGTGTGACCAGCTGATCTTTAAATTTAGGATCTGGAAGTAATGGGCGTTTTTTTGCTTGTCTTTTTCTCATGATTAATACTTGAAGAAATTGTTATTACTTTTTAGGTCGTTTAGCGCCATACTTAGAACGTCTTTGAAGTCGTCCTTCGACTCCAGCAGTATCTAGTGCTCCACGAACGATATGATAACGAACTCCTGGTAAATCTTTTACTCTTCCGCCACGAACCAATACTATAGAATGCTCCTGGAGATTATGTCCTTCACCAGGGATGTAAGCATTGACTTCCTTTCCGTTAGTCAAACGAACACGAGCTACTTTACGCATTGCTGAGTTCGGCTTTTTAGGGGTTGTCGTGTATACTCTTGTGCATACACCACGACGTTGTGGACATGATTCCAAAGCAGCCGATTTACTCTTTTTAGTATTAGTGACTCTTCCTTTTCTTACTAATTGTGCAATAGTTGGCATATATTGTTTATCAATTTTTATTATTGAAATCCCCTTTTTGGGCGTGCAAATGTAGAATATTTTTTTTGTCTTTCAAATCCAAAATTGTTGTTTTTTAAAAAAAAAAATGACAATTAATCCTTAATGATAAGCAGTAAGATTATTTTTTTATAGATCAACAATAAAAACTTAGTGTTGTTATTGATTTGATTTTATGATATTTAAGTGATTTATAATATTAGGTGAGGGGGGTAAAATTTTGTTATTAAATTTAAAAAAATTCTAACTTTAAGAAGTTTAATTCCTAAAGCTAATTTTTAGTTCTAATTAATAAGGAGTATTTATTAACATTTCAATGAACGATTAAACCTTAGGCTTTTTATTTAATCTACTTTAGTGTCACTAAAGTTTTTTAGAATCAATTAATCAAGATTATTAAAAACTATTTAAATGTTTCAAAATTATTTTATTAAGTTTACGCGTTCAAAAAAACTATGAAAAATAATTTCTTTTATTCAAAGCTTTACTTCTTTTTATCTATAATAATATTATTGAGTCAAGGTGTTCAATCTCAGCAAGACCTAACAGATACTAGAACAATGGATGCAATGACTGATCTTAGAAATCGAAAAGCTAGAAAAGCTGATACTCCAACAGATATTAAAGGAACTTATTATTTCAATAAAAATTTCCAATTATCTAGAATCGTGTATTTTGGAAAAGAATTAGATGATAAAGCATATTTAAGATACAATGCTGCGAATGATGAAATTGAGATGGGAAACAGCTCAACACAAAAAGACGCTGAAGAAATTTTATTAAGAAGTGCAAAAGTTAATGCTATTATTGATAATGAAGAATACAGGTTATTACCACACAGGTTAAAAGAAACTAATTACCCCGTCATTGGTTATTTGGTTGTCTTAGTTGATAATATCAGATATTCATTATATATAAAACGAAAAAAAGTCTTTATGAAGGCTGTTGAAGCTAGGACTTCTTTAGATAGATCTTTCCCTGCTAGATTTATCGATGAAATATCATATTACTACAGCTCTTCAGGAGATACTCCAATTCCTTTGAGAATAAGTAAATCTTCAATAATCAAGATATCTGGTGAAAACGGTTCAAAAGTTAGAATTTATATCAAAGAAAACGGTATTAAAATAAAATCTTTGGAAGGTTTAGTCAAAGTTTTTAACTATATCAATTCATTATAAATTTAGATAACCTAGTCATTATTATCTATTAATTATGTAGTATGTCTATTAAATAGACTTAAAGGCTAGGTATAGAAAAGTTCTCGTTTTAAGGTTGTTTTATTTAATTAACTCCTTATTAATCAACGTAAAATGATAATTTTTGGTTTTTCTTAACATTTAACCTATATTTATAGCCAAATTTTTTATTAAAAATAAATTATTAATTAATCAAACATAAAGTATGAAAAGCTTATTAAGACTGATGATGGTTAGTTTGCTTGTAACGCAAGTCGCGTTTTCGCAAAAAACAATCACTGGTGTGGTCTCTGATGACCAAGGTATGCCGCTCCCAGGAGCCACAGTTCTCGAGCAAGGTACTAGCAACGGTGTTTCCACCGACTTTGATGGTAATTATTCCATTGAGGTAGCTGACGGCTCTGTTCTAGAATTTAGTTTTGTTGGATATGAAACTTCAGCAATAACGGTAGGAGCCGACGATCAAATTAACGTATCGCTAGCTCAAGGCAATGAATTAGAAGAAGTTATCGTAACTTCTCTTGGTATTAAGCGTGAGAAACAAGCTTTAGGTTATGCTGTTTCCAAAGTTGAGTCTGAAGAATTAGAACAACGAGCTGAAGGAGATATAGGACGTGTCCTTGCTGGAAAAGCATCTGGTGTGCAAGTTACTAATGCATCTGGTGTTTCTGGATCTGGAACAAGTATAGTTATTCGTGGATTTAACACGTTTAGCCAAGGTAACCAGCCTCTATTTATAGTTGATGGTATTCCTTTCTCAAGTGATACTAACTCACAAGGTAGTTTCGTTGATGGAAATAGTGGATCTTCTCGATTCCTTGACATCGACCCAAACAACATTGAGAGTGTTAACGTTTTAAAAGGACTTGCGGCCTCTAACCTTTATGGTACTCAGGGTCGTAATGGGGTTATCTTAATCACAACTAAGTCAGGTAGTACTGCTGGCTCAGGTGCTGCTAAGAAAACTGAAATTACTGTTAATACATCTTATTTTAACGTAGATCTAGCATCAATGCCAAATTACCAAATGCAATATGGTAATGGTTTTGACCAATCATTTGGATGGTTCTTCTCTAACTGGGGTCCTAGCTTCGATGAAGGTGGTCCAGCAGGATGGGCTGGACAAAGTTCACTTAATGGATCTCAAACATGGGCTCCTATTGATGGCGTCGCTCTTATTGGACCAAATGCAGGACAAGCCGTTACAAGAGGATACTTAAAACATCCTTATGTAGCGCAAAGTAGAGCTACTGGTACATATGATATTTTAGAGCTAATAGGTCTTAACCAAACATCTGAATACAAATGGCAACCATACGATAGTGTTGGAGGCTTCTTTGTAACAGGTCACACTGCATCTACTAACATGAACTTACGTGGGGCAAGTGATGATGGATCTATTTCATACAACATAAATTATGGTAATCTTGAAGATGCAGGATTTACTCCTGATAACTCTTTACGAAGAAATACTTTAAGTTTTGGAGGTCGTGCTAATTTAAGTAATGGATTTACAATTAACGGAACTTTAAACTATTCAAACACTAACTTTAAATCTCCTCCAGTTGCTGCTGGATATGGTTCTAATGTAGGTGGTGAAGGTGCTTCTGTTTTTGCAAATGTATTTTATACGCCTCGTTCTGTAGACTTAGTAGGTCTTCCTGATACTAACCCAGTAACTCAAGCTTCTTTATACTATCGTAACAACAACGGTATTCAGAATCCAAAGTGGACTACTAAAAACGCTGCAAACACTCAGTTGACTGATCGTGTATTTGGTGGGGCTAGTATCTCTTATACTATTAACGACAAAATTAGTGCATCATACCGTTATGGTCTTGATGTTTATTCTGAGAATAACGTTAACTATGCAAACAAAGGAGGTAAGACTGGAAGTTTGATTAATCAAAATGGTATTTACGAAACTTGGAATAACAGAAAAAGTATCTATGACCACAACCTTTCTGTAGCTGGTAGCTATAAGTTTGGTGAAATTGGTATGGACTTTACTGTTGGTTATACGACTCGTGGTGATGTATACGACAGAAACGGAACTCGTTCTATTGGACAGCAGGTTTTCGGAGTACTTCGTCATTTCAATTACGAACAACAAGATGAAATACAATATTACGAAGCACGTAACATTAGAGGTCTTTATGGACAAGCTTCATTTGACTACCGACGTTATGCTTACTTGACAGTATCTGCTCGTAAAGACTGGGTATCTAACTTGTCAGCGGAGAATCGTGAAATCGTTTATCCATCTGCCAGTATTTCATTCCTACCAACCTCTTTTATGCCAGAGCTTAAGAGTGATATATTGAATCTGTTAAAAGTTCGTGCTAGTTATGGTACATCTGCTAACTTCCCATTTGGATATCCAATTGCCGCAACATTGTCTCTTGACACACAAGATTTCTTAACAGAGTCTGGTGGACAAGTAATTACTAACACTTCTGGATCCCTATTAGGTAACCCTAATTTAAAACCAGAAACTATTAGTGAGATAGAATTCGGTATTGAAGGTAGATTTCTTAAAAGCAGATTAAGTGTAGACTTCTCTGTTTATAATAAGGGTACAAACGACTTAATTATAAGTCGTCCACTTGACCCTTCTACAGGTTATACCTCTACTCAAACTAATATTGGTGAAATAGAAAATAAAGGTGTTGAATTAGATCTTGGACTTGATATTATTAGAGGTCAAGATTTAAACTGGTCTGCATTTATAAACTATTCAGCAAATGAATCAATAGTTACAGATCTTGGTCTTGATACAGATGAAATCGTTTATGCTGGCTTTAGTAACTTAGGTAACGTAGCCAGAGTAGGTGAATCTTTAGGTTCTATTGTTGGATCTAAAATTACAAGAACTGAAACCGGTGGTAAATTAGTTAATAACCAAGGTAGTTATGATACTACATATGGTACAAATATCATTGGTGATGCTAATCCAAATTTCTTGCTTAACATCAGCAATAGTATTAATTACAAGAATTTATCATTTAATTTCTTGCTTAACCATGTAAATGGTGGAGATATTTATTCTATGACAATAGCGACATTGTTAGGTCGTGGTCTAACAGATGATACGTTAGATCGTGAGCTTTCATTTATTTTGCCTGGTGTAAATTCTTCTGGAGCTCCAAATACAAAACAGATCAACAACTCTACATTCTACTTTAGTAATGTATTGTATGGTCCGGATGAACTTCAAATTTATGATGGTAGTGTATGGCGTTTAGGAGAGATCTCTCTTTCTTATGAGATGCCACAATCACTTGTAGATAAAACACCGTTTGGAGGTATAAGCTTAACTGCTTCAGGTTATAACCTGTGGTATAATGCTTATAACACACCTGAACATGTTCACTTTGACCCGAATATCGTGGGAACAGGAGTAGGTAACGGACGTGGATTTGACTATTTAAATGGTCCTAGTGCTAAGAGGTACGGGGCTAGTTTGAAACTTACTTTTTAATTATGAAAAACAATATAATCATGAAATCAATGAATAAATTTTTCGCAATTTGCCTTGGAGGTCTTCTTGTATTAAGTTCATGTGAGACTGCAGATTTGGAGCTTACTACGAACCCAAATGCTTTAGATCCTAGCCAGGCAAGTGCAGACTTTTTCTTGAATGGAATTCAAGAAGATTTCGCATCATGGGCTCACTGGATGGGAGACACTGGTGGTGATTTTGCTCGTATTAATTATATGAGCGGAAGAACCTATGCTAACGTATATTCACCTGGCTCTTTCAATGGCCGTTGGTCAAGCGCATACCGAGGTATGCTTGAGGATATAAGACTGATGAATGTCTTATCTGCTGAGCGACCATATGCATTAGGAATGGGAGAGGTAATGGAAGCCTATATATATTTAACACTTGTAGATTATTTTGGAGATGTACCACAAGCGGAAGCACTTGATGCTAACAACGGTGTGCTGAATCCAAATGCATCTGCTGGAGCTGATGTTTATGCGCATGCTATTGGTAAATTAACTGCTGCTATTGCTAACTTCAATAATGGTGGAGGAGCACCTGAAAATGACTTCTTTTATAAAGGCGACGCATCTAAATGGATAAAAGCTGCAGGTAGTCTTATGAAAAAGGCTTATTTAAATACGGGTAATACATCTGCTTATAATGGGGTTTCAAACTACATTAAAGACAATGCTGATGATTTCCAATTTCAGTGGGGAACTAACGCAGCTCAACCAGACACACGTCACCCATCTTACCGTAGTAGCTACACTCCAACAGGAGGAGGTTCTTATATGGCAAACTGGTATATGCAGACAATGATCGATGGTATTAATGGTGTTAGCGATCCACGAATTCGTTATTATTTCTATCGTCAAGTTGATGAAGTTCCTGGATTTGATGGTGTAGAACCTGATGAAGAAGTTTTAGAATGTGGACTTGCTGGTTACTATAACCCATATCCTGCAGGAGTAGTTTTCTGCTCTCCAGGTAATGGTTATTGGGGACGTGATCATGGAAATGATAACGGTATTCCACCAGATGGGTTCGAGAGAACACTTCACGGTAGTTATCCTGCTGGAGGCGTGTTTGATAATAGAGAACCTAGCCCTCAAAAAAATGGAGCAGGTGCTGGAGGAGCAGGTATTACACCTATAATGCTTTCCTCATGGCAACACTTCATGGATGCTGAAGTTGCTGGCCTTGGAACTGCTGCTGGGACAACTGCAGTATTAGCTGGAATAGCTGATTCGATGGCAAAAGTTTCTGGTTTTGCTGGATCTCCTACTATGGTAGCTGATGGTATTGATGTAGCTGATTATACAGCTCAATTTACTACAGCATGGGGTGCTGCAAGTACAGCTGAAAAAGGAAATATGTGGGCAAAGCAATATTGGATTGCAATGTGGGGTAACGGTACTGATGCGTACAATGCATACAGACGTACAGGTTTTCCAACTGATGTTCAACCAAATATTGAACCTCAGCCAGGTGCATTTCCAAATTCAATGTGGTATCCAGACAACTATACTAGTACAAATTCGAACGCTACTCAAAAAAGCGATTTGACGGGTAAAGTATTTTGGAATACTCAAAGTCATAACCTTAAATAATATAGACATGAAAAAAATTATAACTTTATTTAGTTTATTGCTGATTACAGTTTCCTGTCAGGAACCTGATACAACAATTAACGATGTGCTAGACAATTATGTAACAGGTGCTGTATTAAGAGGTTGGAATCCTTCGGGAGACTACAATTACTTCGCGCCTTCTACATCTGTATTTACAGTTGAACTTGAAGAGCATGATGAACAGAATGGTGCATTAATGCAAGATGTTCAGGTTTTTGTTGCTCTTAATGGAGCAGGCGAAGTCCTACTAAGGACATTAACACCTTCTGATTTTGCAACTGGTCCAACAGGACTTCCTAGACACAACTTGACAGTTTCTCTTGGAGAGTCTATAGCTGCTTTAGGATTGTCAGACTCCCAGTATTCTGGTGGAGATGCAATCAATATTCGTTTACAATTAAATTTAACGAATGGACTTAGCTATACTAACACTGATGCTGCAAGTTCACTAACAGGATCTTACTTTAAATCACCTTATATATATAACATGGTGATTAAGTGTATTCCTACTGGTGCTGTAGCTGGAAACTATACCGTTAACATGATTGATTCTTATGGTGATGGATGGAACGGTGGTTATGTAAGTGTTACAGTTGATGGTGTTGAAAGTAAGATAGGAATTCCAGATTATTGGGGTGATTTTCCAGAATTGGAGCCTCAATTACTTTGGACCCCAGGATCTTATTCGTCTTCATCATACACTTTAAACATACCTAGTACTGCTTCAACTATGTCATTTGCATGGGTGAAAGGAGCATGGGATAGTGAGGTTTCATATACTATTGTTTTTAATAATGGTGTTGGTGGACCTGACCAAACTGCAATAGCTGAGTCATATCCTGATCCAGGTGTAAAAGTATTAAGTGTTTGTCCGTAATTGACGAATTCAAAATACTAACAAAAAAAAGGAGATCGTTTGATCTCCTTTTTTTTTACATAAACTTTAAATAAAAATATATAGAGTATTTTTACAAAATGGAAAATAATATTGAAATATATGGTATTCATGCAATAATAGAA
>Ga0114999_10005211_pt1 | contig 15412 bp, 12 predicted proteins | sample ArcticOcean_MG_C_3_FD_89820 | JGI IMG/M metagenome (GOLD analysis project Ga0114999, IMG submission 89820) | Marine microbial communities from western Arctic Ocean - ArcticOcean_MG_CB8_126 | ecosystem: Environmental > Aquatic > Marine > Oceanic | place: Arctic Ocean: Canada Basin | collected...
CCATGAAGTCGCGGGCGTCGAACCATGTGACCGGCAGGCCCTGGCCGGCTAGGTAAGCGGCACCGAGGCGGGTAGCCAACCGCTCACCTAAAGCGAGCAGTCGGGCGCGGGTCCTCGGCGTGAGCTCTCCGACCAGGGCGATTCCCTCGGCGACTTCGCGCAGCTCCGCCAGGGCGGGACTGAGAAGCTCGGCGGTGTCGTCCGGTGACAGGCCGAGGTCTGCGGCGAGCCTTTCATGGCGCTCGTCGATCTCCGTGATCAGGGGCTGATGGGTGCGAGTGAGCGCAGCATCGGCCACGGCTTCGAGTGCGGTCGTCACGCCGCTCAGCGCGGAGTGCACCACGACGGGCCGATATCCCTCTGACACCCGGTCGCGGAGAATCGACGCGAGGGTCGCCCAGTTCTCGGCGCTGGATACGGAGGTCCCCCCGAACTTGAGGACGATCCAGCGGGGGCTTTGGTTGGTCATGGCTGGCGAATTGTCGACTCGGAGCGGACAAGAAGAGCATCCCTCGCGAACGTCCGGTCAAGGGGGCGCGGTATGTGGAATAGGGCAGGGTGGCGGGAGGCGCCCGCCCGGGCTCGCTTCCCGAGTTGTCGCCCACCACATTACTCGGCACCTGGCGACCCGCCGTAAAGAGGACAGGAGAACCGAAGATGAGATTTCTGACGATCGTTGCTGCCGGGCTCGTGCTCGCCGCGCCGACCCACGCACAGCTGGCTCCGGTGAACGAGCTGGGCGTCACTTACGCGCACGTCCACCTGAACGTGACGGATGTCGCGGCGAACGAGGAGCTGTGGTCGAATGTCTTCGGCGGGACGATCGTGGCGAAGGGCTCGCTGCACACGGTGCGCTTCCCGAACTTCCTCCTGGTGTTCAACGAGCGGGCCCCGACCGGCCCGTCCCAGGGCACCGTTATGGACCACTTCGGCTTCAAGGTGCGCGACATCGACGAGATCCTCGCGGAATGGCGTGCTCGCGGCCTCGAGGTCCAGTCGGAGTTCGACGGCGCCGAGGGGTACCGTAACGCCTATCTGCTCGCTCACGACGGCGTCAGGGTCGAGCTGCAGGAGGACCCGCAGCTACCGATGAAGGCCACGGGCTACCACGTGCATTTCTGGACCTCGCAGGTCGAGGAGTTGATGGCTTTCTACACCGACTTCTTCGGTGCCGAGAGGCGCCGGCGCGGGACGATCCAGACGGCCTCCAACGTGCCCGGCATGAACCTCAGCTTCCAAGACTGTCGCACGGAGTGCGGCCCAACTCGCGGCCGTGCGATCGATCATATCGGCTTCGAGATTGACGGGCTGCAGGCATTTGTCGGAGCGATGCAGGCACGCGGGGTGGACTTCCAAATGGGGTACCGTGAGGTCCCCAGCATCGAGCTGGCGATCTCTTTCTTCACGGACCCCTCGGGCGTCTACGTCGAGCTCACGGAGGGCTTCGACGAGTACTAGGCGCGCGTAGCAGTAGGAGACTGACGAGGAGCGATTACCGCCCCTCCAACGGGGCCCCGTAGCCGCTCATGCAGATCTTCTATCAGCCCCGCAACCGTCGGGGAGAGCCGCTACCTCCGGTCCGTGAGCGCCTCGCCGCGTTCAAGCACATCCCACCATTCCTCAAGATGGTCTGGGCCACCAAGCCCTCATATGGCGCGGGCATCGTGCTGGTGCGGGTCGTCGCCGCGTTCACGCCGGTCGCGATGCTCTGGGTCGGCAAGCTCATCATCGACACGGTCGTCGCCAACATCGGCGCGGCCACCCCCGATTGGGGCCTCCTCGTGAGGCTCGTCCTGCTCGAGTTGGCGATCGCCCTATGCTCCGACCTGCTCGGCCGCCTCTCGGGGCTCCTGGAGAGCCTCCTAGGCGACCTGTTTTCGATCGAGATGTCCGTGCGTATCATGCGGCACGCGGCCACGCTCGATCTTGAGCACTTCGAGGATCCTGACTTCTTCGACAAGATGCAGCGTGCGCGTAAGCAGACGATGGCCAGGGTCGCGCTGTTCTCACAAACGCTTACAATGGGTCAACAGGCGCTGACCCTGCTGTCTCTGCTCGGTGCTCTGGTCGCGTTCAACGCGTGGCTTCTCCTGATTCTCGTGGTCGCGATTCTCCCGTCGTTCCTCGGCGAGACCGCGTACGCAGGCATTGCTTACTCTTTCATGTTCCAGTGGACGCAGCAGAGACGCGAGCTCGACTACTATCGGTGGGTGACTTCGGAGCTGAAGCCCGCCAAGGAGATCAAGCTCTTCGGGCTCGCGGACCACTTCATCGGCAAATTCGCCGAACTCTCCGACGACTACGTGAAGGAGAATCGACGTGTCGCGACGCACAGGGCGGCTACGGGCGCGGTGCTCACAGCGTTCTCGACGGTCGCCTACTACGGCGCGGTGGGCGCCATCGTGTTTCAGACGGTGGTCGGCGCCATCACCATCGGGACGCTGACCTTCCTCATCGGCTCCTTCCAGCGGAGTCGAAGCATCATCGGCAGCATCCTCATGTCGATCGCACGCGGTTTCGAGTCTGGACTCCAACTGAAGGACCTCTTCGACTTTCTGGAGATGGAGCCCAAGATCAGCAGCACACATGGAGCTCGCCCCATGCCGGTCCCCCTACGGACCGGTTTCGTCTTCGAGGGCGTCGGGTTTCGGTATCCGGAGGCCGAGGCATGGGCACTTCGTGAAGTTTCCTTCGCGATCGGCCCTGGAGAGCGCGTCGCTTTCGTGGGAGAGAACGGGGCAGGCAAGACCACACTCGTGAAGCTCCTCACCCGACTCTACGACCCGACCGAGGGACGTATTCTCCTCGACGGTGTGGACCTGAGGGAGTACGATGTCGAGGCGCTTCGCCGGTCCGTCGGCGTGATCTTCCAGGACTTTTTCCGCTACGATCTGATCGCCCGCGAGAACATCGCCGTGGGCTGGATCGCCGCTGAGCACGACGAGGCGCGCATCATCGACTCGGCCGAGAAGAGCTTGGCCGCCCGAGTCATCGCCGGTCTCGCCGGCGGCTACGACCAAATGCTGGGGCGGCGCTTCGAGGGCGGGGCGGACCTTTCGGGGGGCGAGTGGCAGAAAATCGCCCTGGCGCGGGCCTATATGCGGGACGCCCCGCTCCTCGTGCTCGACGAGCCCACCGCCGCGCTCGACGCTCGGGCGGAATACGAGGTCTTTCAGCGCTTCGGCGACCTCACCGCGGGCAAGATGGCGGTCCTCATTAGCCACCGATTCTCGACGGTACGCATGGCGGACCGCATCCTTGTGCTGGATGGCGGGCGTATCATCGAGGACGGGAGCCACGAGGACCTGCTCACGCTCGGGGGCCGTTACTCGGAGCTCTTCAACCTCCAGGCGGCCGGGTATCGCTGAGGCGCAGGGGTCGTCGAAGTCGGAGGCGAAAGAGACTCTGGTCACACGCCATCGGGAGAGTGGCTGGCGGGCGCGGGATGGCGCTGGCGCAGGTGCAGTTGTCGCAGTAGTGTCCCCTGCTGAACAGTCCTATAATCGGGGTCGGGCCCCGGGAGATCCGTGCCATGCGTTTGAACACCCTCACGCTACTTGCAGCTACGGCACTCGCCACTGCTTCCTGCGGTCCAGCCGAGGCGAACGGCCCGGCGCGCTTTGAGGCCCACGACATTGCCGACTTCGGCGGTTACGCCGTCACCGTGGCCGATATGAACAACGACGGTCTCCTCGACGTCATGGCCAACTCTCTAGGCGTGCCGGAGGTGGCTTGGCACGAGAATCCGACCTGGGAGCGCCACGTGATCGTCACCGATGCGTCCAGCATCGTGAATCAGGCGATCGCCGACATCGACGGCGATGGTATTCCAGAGGTCGCCTTCCAGAGTTCCTTCGCGATGCAAGCAGAGAACAGCGAGGGCATCAACTGGATCGCGCGCAGTCGGGGCGATCCGGCAGGGTCGTGGGATGCCCAGCCGATCGACCGGTGGGAGACGTCGCATCACATCCAGTGGGCTGACGCCGACGGGGACGGCTCGCTCGAGCTGTTCAACGCGCCGCTCCTCGGCGCCGAAAGCCTGGCTCCCGCCTTCGACCAGGACCACGCGTCGTTCTTCTGGTATGACCAGGACGGGTTCACGCGCCACCTGATCGATGACCAGATCCCAGGCATCATCCACCGGATCCGGCCCGTGAACTGGGACGACAACGGTCGTGACGCCATGCTCATGGCGAGCTTCGAGGGCATCACCCTCTACCGGGCTAGTGGCTCCGGCGAAGGCATGACGTGGAGCAAGGATGTCCTCTCCCCCGGTTACGACACCGAGCCGGCGCCGCGCGTCGGCGCCAGCGATGTCGGCCTCGGCGATAGCGGGGACGGTCGCATCATCGCCTCAGTAGAGCCTTGGCACGGCAACCAGGTCGTGGTCTATACGGACAACGGCGGGGAGTGGCAGCGTCGCGTCCTCTACGACGGGATCGGCAGCGGCCACGAGATCGCCGTGCTCGATCTGAACGCGGACGGTTACGCAGACATCGTCGCCAACGACAATAGCCGCGTAAACGAGCGTAACCCGAACGGGACGCCTGGCGTGGACGTGTTCTTCTCACCGATGGATCCCGCGACAGGTGAATGGACGCACGTGAGGGTCGAGTCCGAGTACGGAATGAACGGCTGCGTCGGTGGCGACATGAACAACGACGGCCGTCCCGACCTTATCTGCACCGGCTCCGGTGGGAAGATCCGCTGGTACGAGAACCTCGGTCAGTAAAAGCGCAGTAGATCTCCCTAGCAGACTGAGCCCAGGACGCCTCCGCCGCCGCAGTACGTGATGTCCTGCAGCTGGATGGAGAGCCCGTCCGGGTCGCTGAAATAGAGTTCCGGGGTCCCTTCTGGGGCTCCGCCTCTATTCGGCATCCTCATCGATATCCAGTGCGCCAGAGGCGGCGTTCCTCCGCCTTCGCGGGGACGGATGCCATGCCTTTCCAGCGTGGCCTGGGTCCTCTCGACATCGAAGTCGTCCATGTAGAAGGCCGCGTGGTTCACGCGGGCGCCCCCGTTGCCGGCTCCGATAAACATCAAGAAGTCCGATCCGGGCCCGATGCCGAGGACCGGAGATGCTGCCTGATACGCCTGGATATCGAAGCCGAAGATGCGCTGATAGAACGCGTTCGTGGCCACGGGATCCGAGACGTTGATGGTGAGATGGCTGATGCCGCTTAGGCGAATGTCGCCTCCGGTGGGGGCGCGCATAAGCGTGCCGCAAGATTCGCCAAGCATCCCGCTGCCGCCGCAGTACCCAGGAGCGACTAGTTGGGCCACGAGCCCATCGGGGTCGCCCATGAAGACCTCGGCCGTCTCGCCCCTTGTCGAGATGCGGGCGCGCATCGGACCGCCGCTCAGGCCCTGCCCGCCGATCGCCCGGGAGAGGTCGTGCGACGCCAAGACCTCCATGACGCGCCGGAGCTCGTAGTCCTCCACTGAGAAGCCCCAGTGGTCGATGCGCGGCCCCTCGGGACCCGCGGGCATGAGCGCCATGAAGAGAGGGCCGTCCCCGATGCGGAGCAGCACCTTGTCTCCATGCCGCGCCTGGATCGGCATGCCGAACAGGGCCTGATAGAAGTCGAGCGAGCGCGACATGTCGGAGACGGCGAGTGTCACGTGATGAAGGCCCCCTACGCGTATCGTGGCTTCCTGTGCGAGGAGCTTGCGGGCGACGGCGAGGGCGGGGAGCGAGAGCAGCAGCTCCCTGCGGGTAAATGGGCTCATGGGGTCGGGCTCCTCACGAATTTCTTGAGATTGCGATAGATGACTTCGCCCACGTAGACGTTGCGGGCGGCGTCGGTGGTCACGCCCTCGCCCAACGCGTTGTCGATGAAGCCGATCTCCTGGAAGTCGCTCGCTCGCGCGATGACGATGCCCTGACGAAGCTGATAGTCGGCCACATAGACTATGTCGTCCGCCGTTATGTGCATCCCACTCGCCATGATGGCGGGCCAACTGGCCAGGAAGCGTCCGTTCTGGTCGAAGACCTGGATCCTCTGGTTGAGGCGGTCGCCAACGAAGAGGCGGCCGCGCGAATCCATCTCTAAGGAATGCGGCTCATTGAACTGGCCATAGTCGGAGCCCTCGGTTCCCCACTCCAGCAGAAACTCACCGGATGCCGAGAACTTCACGACTCGGTCGTTGCCGTGTCCGTCGGCCACGAAGATGCTGCCGTCGGGAGCGACGAGAACGTCGGCAGGCCCGTCGAAGGTGTCCTCACCCGCGCCCGCCACTCCGGGTGTGCCGAGGGTCATGAGGACTTCACCGTTCCGGCTGAGTTTCATTACGGTGTGTCCCCTGCTGTCGCCGCCTCTGGCGTCCGTCGTCCAGATGTTACCCTCGGAGTCCAGATGGAAGCCGTGGCCAGATGTACATACCCTCGCCCCAGCTCTCGACGAGCCTGCCCGACGGGTCGTAGCGGGCCACCGGTGCGACGTCGTCGCGGCCGACGCAGTCCAGTGCCCAGCAGCGGTGGAATATCCAGAGGCTTCCATCCGTGTCCATTTCCATGCCGATGGTCTGGCCCCAGCGGTCGACGCCCCGGGGCAGCTCGGCCCAGCCCTCGACGAGCTGAAACGACGACTCCTGGGCACCCACGCCGCTGCCTCCCACGGCCGTGGCCACGGTTACAGCCAGGAATGTGAGCTTCGCTCGCGCCGCTTGCGACATGCAGGCCCCTCCACGCATCGACAGGGTAGATACTGTACGTTGTCCGGAATCGGTAAGCTGAGCTGAGGCATCTCGTGCCGCAAACGCACAACTGAGCCGCACCCCTAAGTGTCTTACCATGTGTAGAGCCGTGACATCACCAGGAGTCGATCGATCATGAGGACCTACCTAGCGTTGGCCGTTGTGCTCGCGTCCGCCGCCCCTGTAGCCGCCCAGGTGAGCAACGATCCGTTCCCTGACCCCATCGGCGACGATTGGGCGCCGTTGGTAGTCGACTACACCGACTTCGCCCGCATCCCCGGTGTCGGGGGCGACCCGGCGCTGATGACGCACCTGCTCGACGAGCCCGGAACGCGGCGGCTGTTCGTCAACGACATGAACGGGCCCATTCACAGCATCAGCTACGACGGACGGACCGTCCGGCAGTACGTCGACACGAACGACCCGCGCTGGGGCTACCGGGTCCAGACACAGGGTTCGGAGCGGGGCCTCCAGAGCTTCGCGTTCCACCCTCAGTTCGGGCAGCAGGGCGCGCCTGGATACGGCAAGTTCTACACGTGGGTCGACATCGTCGACACGGCTCCCACGCCCGACTTCCGACCAGGGCCCGACGGAGGTGATTCGCACGACACGGTCCTGCTGGAGTGGACCGCCCAGGACGCGTCGGCCGTCGCGTACGACGGTGGCCCGCCGCGCGAGGTCATGCGGCTGGAGCAGCCTTATGGGAATCACAACGCCGGCCAGCTCGCCTTCAACCCGACGGTTGCCCCGGGAGATTCGGACTTCGGCCTGCTCTACATGGGCGTCGCGGACGGCGGCAGCGGTGGCGACCCCATGAACATGGCGCAGAACCTGAGCTCCGCGTTCGGGAAGATCTTCCGCATCGATCCACTCGGCTCGAACAGCGCGAACGGTGAGTATGGGATCCCGTCCGACAACCCGTTCGTGAGTCAGATCAACTCGGACGTCGTCGAGGAGATCTACGCATACGGAGCGCGCAATCCGCAGAAGTTTGCTTGGGATTCATCAAACGGGAATCTCTTCATGGCCGACATCGGCCAGAACACGGTCGAGGAGCTGACCCTGGTGCCTCGGGGCGCGAACCTCGGCTGGAACGTCTGGGAGGGGAGCTTCCGCTACGTCGGCCGCAACGGCATCGAGACGTCGAACCCGCGTGGGGACCGGTCGGTGACCTTCCCCGTCGCCGAGTACGGACAGCCCGATCCGCTGCTGCAAGGTCAGTCGGCCGCGGTCGGCGTGCACGTGTACCGGGCAAACGTCATTCGGCCCATTGCCAACATGGTGCTGTGGGGGGACAACCCCAGCGGCGAGGTGTGGGCTGTTCCGGCCGATGATCTGCCGAACGGTGGTCAGGACGGGATTCGGAGGGTGCTGTTCATTGACGACGGCGAGGCCAAGAATCTGGTCGGGCTCATCCGGGAGAACGTGCCTGGTGCTAGCCAGGCGGACCTGCGCCTGGGGTCGGGGCCGGATGGAACGGTCTTCTTGCTTAACAAGATCGACGGCATCGTGAGGCGGCTTGGGCGCTGACCTCCCAGGAGTGAGCGGCGTCCGGGCCTTGCCGGCCTGGACGCACGCCGCCTAGTCTCTCGCTTCGGGCCGACATCAATGGAGGGAGACGCAATGAGGTACTCAGTGATCGGGTCGTGCATGCGAGCCGTTATGGTCCGCACGTGCCTCTTGGCTCTGCTGGTGACATCAGCCGCCTCGACTCAGGCCTTCGCCCAGACGGCCGTCTCCCAAGGCGGCGTCACCACCATCGAGTTCTACAGCCCGGCCGTGGACCGTACGATGAAGTACAACATCGTGCTCCCCTACGGCTACGAGGACTCAGACGTCGAGTATCCGGTGCTCTATCTACTCCACGGGCTCAGACAGAACTACACGGCCTGGGGCCAGTACGGTGTCCCGTTCTACGTGGACATGTACAACCTGATCGTCGTCATGCCGGACGGCGGCAACTCCTGGTACATCAACTACGCCCAGAGCCAAGGCGGCCAGACGAACAACTGGGAGGACCACATCCTCCAGGACGTTGTCGGCCACGTCGATGCCAACTACCGCACCATCGAGCGACGGCAGGGCAGGGCTCTGACGGGCCTCTCGATGGGGGGGTACGGCAGCATCACGATGGGGCTGCGGCATCCTGACATGTTCGTGTCGATCGGTACGACGAGTGGCGCGCTCGAGCATGGAAGGCAGGCCTCCAGCCGGCTGAGGGGGCCGTCGTCACCACCGGCCCCAGCCCAGCGCACCGCCGAAGAGGAGCAGCGGCGCCGCAGGCCCAACCCGGCGATCGGTATCGAGGGCTTCAGCAGTCAAGCCGAACGCACGCCCGAGGGCGAGCCGTTCCTGACGGCTGCGCAGGCCGACCAGTACGATCCGTTCGTGCTCATCCACCAGATCCCGGTTGAGGAGATCCCGCACATCTACATCGACTGCGGGACCGAGGACGGCCTCATTGCCGGCGCTCGAGAGCTCGCGGGGATCCTCATGGGGAAGGACCTCCCGTTCGACTACATGCAGGCGGCAGGGCGGCACAACGGGGCGTACTGGACGGAGTCCCTGGGGCGCATCATCGGCGTTCAATATGAGGTAATGCGGAGGGCGCTGGGCGAGCGGCCGATGCCGGTGCGGAGGGGGTAGAGGGGGTAGAGGGGGGCTGATCCCTCGTCCCACGAGGGCGTGAAGACCGTCTACGGAACGCACGACGTGCAGACGCTGGCCCAGCTCGACCGGGTGGCCGAGCGCGCAGTACGAGTCGCGCTCATGGCCGACGGCCACATCGGCTACGTCATGCCGATCGGGGGAGTCGCGGCATACCGCGACCAGGTGAGCCCCATCGGCGTCGGGGTCGACATCGCGTGCGGGAACGCCGCAGTCCTGACGGACCTCACGAATGAAGACATCGCGCCGCACCTGGAGACGCTCGCCGACGAGATCGCCTCGACCATCGGCTTCGGCCTGGATCGCCCCAAGAACCTGGCGGACGACGCCCCGACCGACCATCCACTTTTCAAGTCGGATGTCTGGGAAGCACTGCCCGACTCGGTCGCGGGCGAGCTGAAGCGGCGGGCTCGGTCCCAGCTGGGAACGGTCGGTAGCGGCAACCACTACGTGGACGTCTTCTCGGACGAGCAGGGGCGTGTCTGGGTCGGCGTGCACTTCGGCTCGCGCGGACTGGGCTTCATCACCGCGCACGGCTTCATGTCGCTGGCCCAGCACGTCCAATGGAAGGACCTCCAACCCCGCCCCAACATGAACCGAGAGGTGATCCTCGATCTCACCTCACCGCTGGGTCACGACTACTGGGCCGCCATGAACCTCGCCGGCCAGTACGCTTACGCGGGCCGCGAGTGGGTCGCGCGCAAAGTCGTCGACATCCTTGGCGGACGGGAGGTGGATCTGGTGCACAACCACCACAACTTCGCCTGGCGCGAGGAGCACGGCGGCGAGGCGCTTATCGTCGTGCGGAAAGGCGCCACTCCCGCCTTCCCGGGCCAGCGCGGCTTCGTGGGAGGGAGCATGGGCGATCAGTCGGTGATCCTCCGCGGCGTCGAGACCGACGAGCCGACGCTGCATTCGACAGTTCACGGGGCCGGCCGCGTCATGGGCCGCACGCAGGCGAAGGGGAAGTGGCGGAAGGGAAAGTGCATCCGACCGGGCAGGGTCAGCCCTGAGGACATGCGGCGGGCGACCGAGGGCGTTGTGCTGCGGGGCGGGGACCTCGACGAAGCGCCGCAGGTCTACCGAAAGCTGGGCGCGGTACTAGCGGCGCAGGGGCCCACTGTCGAGGTTCTCCATACGCTCACGCCCCTGATCGTGTGCATGGCACCCTCTCGCACGCGCGACCCGTACAAGGACTGAGAGCGACCCGTGGACGCCCCAAAGGATTCGACGCCGCCCCAGAGGCTCGAGAAGCAGCTAGGGCTGTGGAACGTCTACGCGATCGCGACGGGTGCGACGCTGAGCTCGGGCTTCTTCCTGCTGCCGGGACTGGCTGCGGACGGAGCCGGTGCGGCGATGCCCTTCACCTACGTGTTCGCGGCGCTCATCCTCGTGCCGGGCCTCCTGAGCATGGCCGAGCTCGCCACGGCCATGCCACGCGCCGGAGGCATCTACTACTTCCTGGACCGGAGCTTGGGCCCCCTCGTGGGCACCATCGGGGGCTTTGGGACCTGGATCTCGCTCATCCTCAAGTCGGCGTTCGCGTTGGTCGGTGTGGGCGCCTACCTGCACCTCTTCCTGCCCGATCTGGACACGCGCCCGATCGCGGCAGGCTTCGCGATCTTCTTCGGGTTGGTGAACCTCTTCGGCTCCCGAAAGAGCGGGTCCTTTCAGGTGGTGCTGCTGGGCGGCCTCCTGTTGTTGCTGCTTTGGTTCTGCGGCTTCGGTCTCCTCGAGATGGACATCGGCAACTTCGACGGGCTCTTCGAGACCGGCAGCACCGGCTTCATCAGCACGGCCGGGCTGGTCGTAGTGAGCTACATGGGCCTCACTAAGGTGGCCAGTGTAGCCGAGGAGGTGATTCACCCGGAGCGCAACCTGCCGTTGGGCATGTTCCTGGCCTTCGGGACCGTCGTCATCGTGTACCTGGTCGGTACCTCGGTCATGGTCGGCGTGGCGGGAGTGGAGACGTTGGCGAGGGAGGGCGGCGACCTCACCCCTGTCGCCACCGTGGCGGAGCTCCTCGTGGGTCGCTGGGGCGCGGTCTTGATGACCGTCGCCGCGGTCTTCGCGTTCTCGTCAGTGGCGAACGCGGGGATCCTGAGCGCCTCCCGATATCCGCTGGCGATGGGGCGGGACAAGACGCTGCCGGACTTCTTCGGCCGCGTCGGCTCGTTGGGGACGCCCGCCATCGGCATCGCGTCGACGGTCGGATTGATCCTGCTGTCCGTGACACTTTTCGACCCGTCCCACATCGCAGAGCTCGCGAGCGCCTTTCAGCTCGTGATGTTCGCGCTCGCCTGCATCGCAGTGATGGTCATGCGCGAGAGCGGCATCGAATCGTACGATCCCGGCTATCGCTCGCCGCTCTACCCGGCGGTGCAGATCCTGGGAGTTCTGGCGCCATTCTGGCTCATCGTGAACATGGGTCTCCTTCCGACGCTCTTCACGGGCGGGCTCATCACGTTCGGCGCGATGTGGTACACCTACTATGCCCGAGGGCGCGTAACACGCGAGGGCGCGATTCTGCACGTCTTCGAGCGCCTCGGCCGCCGGCGGGACGAGGGGCTGGACCTGGAGCTTCGCGAAATCATGAAGGAGCGCGGTGCCCGCGAGGCCGACCCGTTCGACGAAGTCATGACGACCGCCCGGGTCATCGACGTCGTCGAGAAAATCACCTTCGAGCAGCTGGTGCGTGATGTGTCCGCGCAGCTCGCCCTCGACCTACCGGTCACGGCCGAGCGGCTCGTCGACGGCTTCGTAGAGGGCAAGCGCCGTGGCTCTACCCCGGTGTCTCACGGGGCGGCGCTGCCGCACCTACGGTTGAAGGAGATCGACCGACCGCACATGGTGCTCGTGCGTGCACGCCGGGGGGTCGGTTTCGATGAGGGCTCCACAGAGCTGATCTGCGCGCTCTTCTTCCTTGTGAGCCCCGATGACGACCCGGGTCTGCACCTCCGCATTCTGGCTCAGCTCGCGAGCCGAATCGACGAGGCGGGCTTCATGTCCGAGTGGCTCGCGGCGAACACTGAGCAGAAGCTCAAGGAAGCGCTCATCCGGGAGGAGCGCATGCTCGTGCTCAGGCTGTCCAAGGGAGGCCCTGCCTCGAGCCTGATCGGCCTCCGGCTCAGTGAGATGTCCCTACCCGACGGCACCCTGATCGCGATGATCCGGCGTGCGGGAGAGCTCATCATTCCCAGCGGCGCGACTGAGCTGCAGGCGGGTGACCGGCTGACGGTGATCGGCCGGATCGAAGGCGTCAGTGAGCTGCGGCAGAGGTACGACGAGGCAGTTCAGGGCGAGAGGGCGTAGCCGAGCAGCAGGCCCAGGCCTTTCTAGAGAGCGAAGTGCCGAATGCTCTCGTATTGCTGGGCGGTCTCGAGGAGTCCGAGCACGTCGCGCAGCGACATCTCCTCGTGATCGGCGAACGCGGTCATGACCCGCGGCACGTTCCCCTCGGCGTTGTCGCCCATCACGATCACCACGGGGGCACCGTAACGGTCGCTGATCTTCTTGGCCTCTTCTTCCAGCTCACGTTCCCGCTCGTGAGTGATGTGCTTTCTCATCGGTTCGCCCCTCCGGCATGCTCGAAATTGTGGTCCGCCCTCAAGTTGGACGCACTCGTGCCTCCCAGGGAAGGACCTGGCAGGAGCTAGCGGAAGCGCGGCAGCTGGAAGCGGCGGTTCGAGCGGTCACATTGCTCGGTCGGCTCGGTGCCGGGGATGTAGTACTCGATGTACTGATCCTCCACCGGGCACCATCGCGAAGCCAGGTTTCCTGTGACGCGGTCGACAAGCACCGAATTGAGTCCCGGATGGGAGCGCCAGGCCTCCGGAATGGGGAGCAGCGGCGGAACGGACTCGATCCCGTTCGCCTCGTCGCCTTCCACGCCGTAGTAAACGCGCCGCATGAAGTCGCCCCATACGGGAGCCGGGATGCTCGCCCCTGTTGCGGACCGATATCCCGGGCCCAGCTCGAAGATCGGCTGGGGATTGTCCATGCCGAACCAGATGACCGCGAGAAGATTCGGCGTAAAGCCATTGAACCAGACGTCGGTTCCGTCGTTCGTCGTCCCGGTTTTGCCCCCAGCGGGTACCTCGAAGGGTAGGCCCGCAACGTAGCGAACCGCACCGACCGCGGTGCCGCCGTTCGTGTTCACGACGTCCTCGAAGATGTCCACCATAATGCGGGCGACGAGGCTGTCGACTACGACGGTACGCTCGGGCTGCGGCTCCCAGATGACGTTCCCGTTCGCGTCCTCGACGCGGAGGATCGGCATTGCGCGGACCTTGCTGCCTAGCGTCGGGAAGGCGGAATAGGCCTCGGCGATCTGGAGCGGAATCACTTCTGCAGCACCGATGAGAGCCGACGGTACGCGGGGGATAGGGGTCTGGATGCCCATGCGCCTGGCTGTCTGTGCCACCGTCTCGATGCCCACCTCGTCCCAACCGAGGTGAATCGCGATCAGGTTCCTGGACGTGTACATCCCCTCCCTCAGGGTCAGCGGACCGATGAAGTCCTGAGAGAAATTCTCGGGACGCCAGTCCGGTCCCGTGAGCTGGGGTGTGACGAACGGTCCGTCCACGATGATGTGTGAAGCGGGAATACCACTCGCGATGGCGGAGGTGTAGACGAACGGCTTGAACAAGGAGCCTGCCTGCCGCTGAGCCTGTCGCGCCCGGTCGAACTTCGATTGATTGTAGTCCCGGCCCCCGATCATGGCCTTCACCTGGCCCGTTTCTGGGTCGAGAGCGACGAAGGCTCCCTGCAGATAGGGAACGGTGGAGCCAGGGAAAGAGGCGACGGTGTCGAAGTCTGCGTATCGGGGATGCTTGAAGTTCACGCTGTCAGCTTCTACCGCCGCCCACCCTGCCTCCATCGCCGTTCGGGCCGCGCGCTGCATGTCCATGTCGAGCGTCGTGTAGACCCGGAAGCCTCCGGAGTAGATCTCGTCACCGAACCGGGAGTCCAAGATCTGCCGGACCCATTCGGTGAAGTAGGGCGCGAGCTCGGTCGCGCCGCCGGTCGGCTCGCTCTCCGGGAGGGGAAAGAGCTTCCAGCGCTCGGCTTCGTCGTCGGTCAGATAACCCTGCGAGGCCATCAACCGGAGCACCAGATCGCGACGGGCCTTCGTGCGGCCGGGGAAACGGAACGGATCGTAGGTGCCGGGACGGTTGAGAATGGCGGCGAGGAGGGCAGCCTCCGCCACGTTCACGTCGGCGAGGTTCTTGCCGAGGTAGCTGCGAGCGGCGTTTTGGAAGCCGTACCCTCGTCCCATCCAAATCTCGTTGAGGTAGTACTCGAGGATCGCGTCCTTGGTGTAGGCGCTCTCGAGGTCGAGCGCGACTTGAATTTCCTTGAACTTGCGGACGTACAGGCTGAGCCCTTCGCGGTCGAAGCCGATCTGATCGAACATGTTGCGCGCGAGCTGCTGGGTGATCGTGCTCCCTCCACCCAGGTCGTTGAAGGTAAGGACGCCGTACGCGGCCCGAGCGATGGAGCGCGGGTCGAAGCCTCCGTGTTCGTAGTACCGCCGGTCCTCGACCGCGACGACGGCCTGAGCGACGTAAGGGGGTAGCGCGTGGATTGAGACTGGGGTCCGTTGCTCGAACCCGAGCTCGGTGATTAGTCGTCCGTCTTGAGCGTAGACCTTGGTGGTCTGGTCGTGCTCGAGGACCCGGACCTGGGCGATGGACGGGCACGCGTTCCCTGCGCAGAGATTCTGCCAGGTACCCCAGGCTCCTCCGACTCCCAGGGCGGCCAAGAACGCAACCGCCAGGAGATACTCCCGGGGATGCCAATACTTGGCGAGTCTGGCCCTCAGGCCGCCCTCGACAGGCAGCCCGCTTGCCGCGGGGTCGTGCTCAGGTGTCGGTGTCGCGAAAGCCATGGGCTACGGATTCCCGGGTAAGCGCCTAACGGAGTATAGATGCAAGCGGGGTGCCATCCGGTGCCGCTCGGTCAACGTAGCGTAACCTAGGGCTGCGACTCAAGGCATTCTTGACCAGGATCGGCGGCCTCGCGAAGCTCCGGCATGACGATTCGACCA
>Ga0114999_10005212_pt1 | contig 15409 bp, 20 predicted proteins | sample ArcticOcean_MG_C_3_FD_89820 | JGI IMG/M metagenome (GOLD analysis project Ga0114999, IMG submission 89820) | Marine microbial communities from western Arctic Ocean - ArcticOcean_MG_CB8_126 | ecosystem: Environmental > Aquatic > Marine > Oceanic | place: Arctic Ocean: Canada Basin | collected...
AGTTTGAGGGCGAGCCACTTGAACCAAATCACGGTGGCCCTGCTCGATTACTTGTGCCGCACCTCTACCTCTGGAAGAGCGCGAAGTGGGTTACCAGCATTGAGTTGATGGACACTGATGCGCCCGGCTTCTGGGAGGCATCCGGATATCACATGCGCGGCGATCCATGGAGCGAAGAACGTTACTGGGGCGACTAGTTAGCGCCAGCTGACGCAAACCAGTGCAACATCGCATTCGTTGGCAGAAGGCCATCGTTGAGGAAATCATCGATGAGACGCCGCGGGCAAAGACGTTTCGTCTGCGGGTAGATGACCGCCCCGCGTTTCGCCCTGGGCAGCACTATGACGTGCGCCTCTCCGCTCCCGATGGCTATCAAGCGCAGCGAAGCTACTCAATCGCCTCCGCGCCTGAATCTGAAGGCGTAATCGATCTCACAATCGAGATAATCGATAACGGTGAGGTATCGCCTTTCTTCCATCAAGTGGTGCAAGTGGGCGATGAGGTCGAGATGCGAGGCCCCATAGGCGGCCCCTTCACCTGGACATCGGCACAGGATGACCCTCTCCTGTTGTTAGCGGGAGGATCAGGGATCGTTCCGCTGATGTCTATGCTCCGTCACCGTGCTGCCTCTGGGGCTTCAGCACGAGCGACACTCATTTACAGCTCGCGTATCGCGGAGGACGTGATCTACCGGGGTGAATTGTCTGAATTTGAATCACGAGACCCGGAATTCCGCTCACTCATCACGCTGACCAGAGAAGGTGAATCAGGCTGGGCCGGCGGACGTGGGCGAGTTAGTGCCGGACTGATTGGTGACGCGCTGGTATTTTTGGGGACAACGTCACCAGCAGTGTTTGCTTGCGGCCCCAATGGGTTCGTGGAGTCTGCAGCTGCGCTCGCATTAGATGCAGGTGTTCCATTTGACTCGATTAGGACTGAGCGGTTCGGCCCTTCGGGGACGTAACTTTTTTAGCCTCAGCTGGCTTGGTGCGTTTGCGCTTCTGCTCTGGTGCAGGACTCCAGCCAAACCAGGCCTGATGGTTGCACTCAGTACACTTCACTAGCGCCGCAACAAGATGCGTAGAGCCACAGGACTCGCAAACAAAGTGACTCTGGATATCGTGGAGCAGTGATCGTTCTGATGCCGCCGAAAGTTCCGGCAAACTTGAGGGGTGTCGTGACTTTCCCGCAACCAACTCACCTTCCGCAGGATCAATCAAGGTTTTGATTTTTCGCTCTAGATCCTCGACCACTTGCTTGAGTTCTTCGACTTGCGTCATGCGCTGTTTGAGATCGGACACATCGCCCTGCAAGTAGTTGAGGCTTGCGACACGCGAACTGAGATTTCCAACTATGTCAGATGTCATTGATTGCAATCGCTTTTCTGAGATCTACCTACTACTGATGAATGTCGCATATGTCTAAGCAGCTTCCTGCGCTCGAGTTCCCTTGTCCGTCACGGGAGTTAGCAATACGGGACACAGACCTGATCGCACAACTGCGTCAATCACACTCCCAAGAACTACTCGAGATCGTTTTGCTCGTTGAGGTCGGGTCAACGCAAAAAGCATCCCCGGATTCTTTGCGGCGAACTCAACCAGGTCTGAAGCAGGATTGCCAGACATCCCTTCACCGCGAACTTCAACACCGCTGAGTGAAGCCCGACGCATAGCTGCCGTTAGATACTCACGACATTCTTCTTCAGCCTGCTCAATCGCATCACGTGATGTGAAACGATGCTCCGCACCACTTGATCGCAAATAGACCAACTCTGCTCCTAGTGATTTCGCCATTTCTGTAGCCGCCGGGATAGCTGCCTCAGCCTGCCTGGAGCCATCAAGGCCCACTGCCACCTGGCGAATGCCGTAGAGCGCACTGCCTGGAGAACCAGACAAGATTGGTCGATTCAATATCACCGGGCTTTTCGAAAATTCCAGCATTCTGGAAGCCACGCTGCCTATTCCTTCAGTATCTGTTCCGCTCCACCCGTGCGTAGCCATGACGACAAACGCACTCAGCTTGTCAGCAAGCTCCTGCAGTGCCAGCGAGGCATCACCTATCGACACATCGATATCGCACTGGATTCAGCGAACGGAGAGCCGTCCCTGATTCTTTGCAAGATAGTCCTTCGCTGCCTGAACATCTCCGTCGAGACCATCAAATGATCGGTTGCGAGCAATTGAGTCTGTTCGAACGGGCTGGCCACCTACGACACCATAGTGGACTTCTTCCTCTGTGGTTGCGGGATCAACTGCCCGAAATAGGGTTACCGGCAGATTCATCTTGACGCCTAAATCTGCAACGAGCGGCAGTACAGCTTCGGAAACCCGAGAGCCGTCGAGGGGGACAATTAGATGATTTATGGTGGTCATAATTGAATTTAGGACGCGAGCCCACGTTCAACTCTCCATCATTCCTGGGAGCCTAGCATCCGTGCCTACCGTCGAACAACTACGCAAGAGTCCCCACACGGGCGGCATGTGAGCTTCCGGCTCGATACACTCGAATCTAGGGCACACAAAAGCACTAATCGAGTTCATAATGCAGGCCATCGCAAAGTTTTGATCCGCGGACTGGCTTGAAGAAAGAGACTTTTCCCCACTATGAGATCAACCGGAAACTTCGTCGAGACCGATACCACTCCTAAGATCTGCCTCACCGTGCGCGATCTGGAGACCAGAACGCTGCGGCGCGTTAAGCAACTTGGCGTTGATACGGTTCTGATGTCTGCAAGCGGCATCGAGTGGAGTGAGGAGTCGATCACTTCTCGTCAGGACACTCTTGCTGAGGCCGGACTGAAGCTAGGCAACATGATGATATCCGGGTTCCCGAACACGATTTATGGTCGTGATGGCCGCGATGAAGAGATCGAGAAGGTTCAGGAGACGATACGCGCAGCGGGGCGAGCGGGTCTGCCGGTTATCGAGTACAACTTCTACGCCCACCGGATTACAGAGGGCTACCGGAAGAAAGAAGGCCGTGGCGGCGCGAAGCTCGAGAGCTTTGACTACGAACGTGTGAAGGATCTTCCCCCGTTGCCAGAAGAAGGAGCTCATTCGCTGGACGAAATGTGGGACAACGTCACGTATTTCCTCAAGGCAGTTATTCCGGTGGCGGTTGAGAGCGGTTTGCGCATGGCGTTGCACCCCAACGATCCGCCACCACCCATCAGCCGTGGCTCAGGCCAGATCATGGGCAGCATTGAAGGCTGGAAGAAGCTGGTCGATATCGTCGACTCCCCAGCCAACGGCATGACGTTCGACTGCGGCGTAACCCGTGAACTTGGGGAGAACCCGATCGAGGTAGCGAAGTACCTTGGCGGAAAAGACCGCATCAACCACGTCCACTACCGCAACGTGATCACTCACATTCCTCGTGAGAAGTACACCGAGGTGTTCCTTGATCAAGGTGAAGTAGACATGCTTGGCGTGATGGAAGAGTTGGTGCGTCAGAAGTATCCTCGCACCCTCTACCCGGAGCACCCACCGCAGATGGACGTTGATCTCGAACGACCAGATGAGAGCATCTCATCCGGGATGTTCACCGGGTTCGCCTACACAGTCGGCTACGCCAGAGCCACCATGCAAGCGGCCCTCGCCAATCAATCGAGTTAGAGAGCAATAAGTTATCGTAGGGGCGGCTGTGAAGCTGCGCCCCGGACGCCGCAATCGCGGGATATGACAACAGGAGACACATACACATGCCCGGAAAAGTAATAGACATCCGCCTCAACATCGCCTCTGGGCAACCTATGAAGGTTGTCGATAGCGCTGAAGTAATCGCCAACACCGGCCTGTCTGGTGATCGCCACGCAAAAGCTGGAAGTGCTCGACAGATCCTTGTGATGGATAAGTCGGTTATGGACACGCTTAGAGTCGAAGCCGGGCAGATACGAGAGAACGTGACGGTTGAGGGATTGGATATCTTCGGACTCCAACCCGGCCAGAAACTGACTATTGGTGAATCACTTGAGTTCCAGGTTGGCGGTCTCTGTGATCCGTGCTCCTTCATGGATACAATCCGTCCAGGACTGCTTGAGGAGATCGATGGCAAACGCGGACTTTTCGTGACCCCGTTGGGCGGCGGAGAGATCAGCGTAGGTGATGAGGTCTCGATCTCCGGCTAGCATTCGCGCCGCCATTGAACCCGAGGCTCTGAATAGCGTCGGATAGCCGTGCGTGATCACCTGCCCGGTACTGAGTTGCGCGCAGGTGCTAGACTTCAGCGCCGTGTGGCAAATCGAAAACACTGAACCCTCAACACTGGATTGCTAAATGAACGGCATCGAATATATTGCGAAGATTCTCAAAAGCGAAGGCGTTGAGTGGATCACCTGTTTCCCGAACCATCCTTTGATTGAAGCTGCGGCCAAAGAGGGCATCAGGCCAATCACATTCCGCCACGAGCGTGGTGCAGTCATGGCTGCCGACGGCTTCTCCAGGGTGAGCGGCCCCAACACCTTTGGCGTCGTGATGATGCAATCCCAGGCCGGTGCTGAGAACTCTGTGGGTGGTCTGGCCCAGGCCAACGCCGACAATATTCCGATACTTGTTCTTCCCGGTGGAAACCCCATCGACAGACTGCACATCAGCCCAAACTTCTCAGCTGTAAAGACGTGGGAGACCGTCGTAAAGACAGCCGAGTTTGTCACGAAGCCAGAAGCCACTGGCTCAGTCATGCGCCGTGCATTCCATAATTTACGAAATGGTCGACCAGGTCCTGTGGCCGTTGAGTTGCCAGCAGACATAATGTCTCAGGAAATCTCAGAAGCGGACATGAACTACACATCACCTGGTTTGGTCAGGTCTATGCCGTCCGCATCCGATATCAAAGACGTGGTCGCAAAGCTCGTCGCCGCCAAGAACCCGCTCCTCTGGGCCGGTCAGGGCGTAATGAGGGCTGATGCCACTGCAGAACTTCAGGAACTCGCTGAGTTGCTTGATATTCCGGTCTTCACTACGATGCCGGGTAAGTCCGCATTCAACGAGACCCACCCACTGTCAGTAGGCGCCGGCGGACAGACCGCAACATCGCCCGCACGACAGTGGATTGATGAGTGCGATGTCCTCTTTGCAATAGGGGCATCACTGACAGCTTCTGGTTATGCCCAGAAGATCCCTGATGGCAAGTTTGTCATTCACTCAGTGTTGAACTCGGAAGAAATCAACGGAGACACGCCGGTGTCAATCGGCCTAGCTGGCGATGCAAAGCTCACGCTCGCAGCCGTGATCGACGAGGCTAAGGCCGTTGTTGGTGAAGGCGGACGCACAACTGGTGTGCAAGCGCGCGTCGCCGCGGCTCGCAAGGAGTGGCAGGACGCATGGATGCCCTACCTCACCAGCGATACTGCTCCTCTCAGCCCTTACAGGGTGATTCACGAACTCAACCAGAACCTGAATCACGACAACTCCTCCGTTACACACGACGCTGGTGCACCTCGTGACCAGATTGTTCCGTTTTACACAGCGACAAACCCGCACAGCTACATCGGCTGGGGCAAGACGACTCATCTTGGCTTCTCTATTCCATTGATGATTGGCGCCAAGCTGGCAATGCCCGAGCGATTCTGCCTCAACATGATGGGAGATGGTGCATGGGGCATGTCAGGCACGGACCTTGAGACATCTTCTCGTGCAGGTATCCCAATCACAACAGTGCTGCTCAACAACGGCATCATGGCTACCTATCCCGGTGGATTCCCAACCGCACAGGAGCGCTACGGCGCATCCCACATGCAGGGCGACTATGCCGCTATTGCTCAGGGAATGGGTGCTGAAGGCCTCCGAGTTTCGACGCCAGCTGAGATGGGCCCTGCCCTGAAGAAGGCTCAGGAGCTCAACAGCGACGGAAAGACAGTCCTGATCGACGTAAAGACCCGAAACGAAGACTCCCGCTCACCGGGTCGTTTCGCCTAGAGACCGACTAAACGTACCCACCCAGCGCCGCTAAATTGCAGAGTGCTGGGTGGGTATTTTTTTGCAATCATTCCGTGTGACATTAATCGCAAGATTCGTGACGCCATAGCGGCAATTCACGAATTTCTTTCCCGAGCCCCCGGCGTTCATAGCACTTGCGGTGCTCACCAGTTGGTGTAGGAGCCGTCGTTTCGGTGCAGGTGAGGCGGCTCTGAGAACCTGAACGGCTCTGTGAGCGCGTCCTCATCTACTTCTACTCCGAGACCTGGCTGATCAAGCACCGTCACCCTGCCTGGCTCGACTTTGGGTTGCACCGGGAAGAACTTGGGGTCGTAGAAATTGTTGTGCTCGCCCGGCGACTCCCTGATCTCTAGCCACGAGAAGTTCGGCACCGCCATCGCCATGTGAGACGTTGCTGCAACACAGATAGGCCCGAGAGGGTTGTGCGGCATGAGATCGATGTAGTGCGCCTCTGCCCATCCGGCAACTTTCATCGCCTCCGTAATTCCGCCAACGTTGCAGATGTCTATTCGAGCAAAGTTGGTCAGTCCCTTCTCGATGTACGGCAAGAACTGCCACTTAGAGGCGAATTCCTCGCCAAGTGCGAACGGAATGTTCGTCATCTTGCGAAGTTCTATGTACGCCTCCGGAGACTCATCTCTGATTGGCTCTTCAATGAAGTCCAGAGTGTCTGGCCTGAGCTTGTTGCAGAATGATGCTGCTTCCGCCACCGACAGGCGATGGTGGTAGTCGATTCCGATCACTGGCTCCGGCCCCAGCGCCTCACGAGCGGCGTTGAGGGCAACGGCAGTCTCTGCAATGGAGACTCGCGGCTCGTATAACTCTTCATCTTCTTCGGTCCCAAAGTCCACGCTGAGCCGAAATGCCTTGTACCCGGCATCCCATAGCGTCTGCCCCATCGCGACTACTTCTTCCGTATTGTTGCCATTTCCCGTTGCGAACGTTGGCACCCAATCGCGTTGCTTGCCGCCCAGGAGTTCGTAAACCGGCACACCGAGCTTCTTCCCGGCGATGTCATACAGAGCGATATCGATAGCGGAAATCGCACCTGTAAGCACCCTTCCGCCTTCGAAGTACTGGGATCGGTACATCTCCTGCCACATACGACCCCGCTGCATCGGATCCTTCCCCAGCAGGAATTCACGATAGTGCTGCACAGCACCCTGCACTGCCAATTCTCGCCCCGACACACCAGACTCACCCCAGCCGTAGATACCCTCGTCTGTCTCTATCTTGACCAGCATTTGATTGCGAGTGCCAATCCAGACGGGGAATGTCTTAATGTCGGTGATCTTCAATGTTGTGTTCCTTGTATTTCTCTGTGCGTCTGGCCCTCCTGACTCTAAGTCATCCAGGACCTCAGGCACCCTACTTTTATCACGCGTCGGAGACTGGTCTCCGGTATTCTGTGCGCTCTATTGAATCGCCCAAACAATTAGAAGAAAACTCAATCCAAAATGAAGATCACAAAAGTTGAAGCCATTCCTATGTCTGACCCGGTGCCAGTCGATCTTCAGCATCGCACTGACCTAGGCACCAAAGTGAAGTCTGATGCCACGCTGATTCGTGTCACCACTGATGACGGCCTCGCGGGCATCGGAACTTCTCTCGGCTCGCCTCCAGTGGTGGCAGCCATTGTTGAGCATGAATTGGCGCCTGAAGCTGTGGGCGAAGACCCGCTGTTCTCAGAACTCATCTACGAGAAAATGTACAACGGATCACGTTCCAAGCCTGCGCTGAGCACTGGCTGGGGGCAGCCGGACCCCTCGAGACGCCGAGGCGTGGTGATGGAGGCGATCTCTGGTGTGGACATCGCGATCTGGGACGTGAAGTCCCAGGCACTTGGTATTCCCGCTTATCAGGCACTGGGAGCGGTACGAAGTTCCGTGCGTGGGTATGCATCAGGCGGATGGGCACCCGGTGATGAGGCGGAGGACGAGATGGGCGGCTACTCAGCTAAAGGGTTCGACGCCGTGAAGATGCGCGTCGTTGGCCGAGACGGCTTCTCTATCCCAAAAGCGATTCGCCGTATCAAAGCTGCACGACGAGGCATTGGTCCTGACGTGGAACTGATGATTGACGCCCACGGCTCGCTGGACACATCTACAGCTATTCGACTGGCGAAAGAAGTCGAGGAATTCGATATCGCATGGTTTGAAGAGCCGGTCTCTATCGACGATCACCGTGGTCAGGGGCTGGTCCGCAACGCCACAAAGATTCCAATCGCATCAGGCGAGCGGGAGTTCACCCGCCATGATTTCAACGACTTGATGGATCACGAGGCAATCGACATCGCACAGCCCGATGTGGCGCGTGCCGGTGGCCTAACGGAGATCAGGCGCATTTCGGCAGTTACGTCAGCGCGGCAGGTTCGCCTCGCCCCGCATGCGTGGGGCTCTGCGGTGCTATTCGCAGCCAGTATTCATGCCGCAATGGCATCGCCAAACTGCCACATTCTTGAGGTGAGCCAGGGCTACATGCCAATGATGTGGGAGCTTTTCAACGAAGAGTTTGACGTGCGCTCGGACGGCACAGTCCATGCTCCCGACAGGCCCGGCCTGGGCTTCACACTCCGTGACGACGCACTTGAGCGCTTCAAGTTCGTGGAAGGCCCTGAGTACTCGTTCTAGGCAGCTACGCCTCATGTTGGAAAGACATCCAGATCCAGGAGAATCACGTGTTTCGAATAACTGACGCCCTGTTCGACCAGACAAATCCTGCCACGCTGGGCCTCTCCCCTATCGATGGCGACCACACGCTCCTCTACAAGGCATCAGATAACGACTACCGGTTCTGCCACCACCCCAGTCTGTCGGTGTTCAATGACCGCATCTACTGCTGCTGGTCGAACGGTGTCACCGGGGAAGATGAGCCGACGCAACGAATCTTGATCAGTTCCAGCGCTGATGGGAAGTCATGGTCGGAGCCCTCTGTACTCGTCAGCTCAGATGAAGAGAACGCAGCTTTTGTGGCATCCGGATTCCTCGCCACAGAACAATCACTAGTCTGCTACTTCAGCACGACTTATGGCGACAACTTCCACGAAGACGTCCACCTGAGCACTGTCTCATCTTCTGATGGCATGGTGTGGAGTGAGCCAACGCGCATCGCATCGGGATTCTTCATCGAAGGCCCACGTCCGCTTGCTGACGGCCGACTGCTCCTCGGTGGCGAGCACGTGGGCAGTCGCAGGTCTACCGATGGCCTACGTATGCGCCTGCTCTACTCTGACGAGGCCGATGGCCTTTCTGGATGGAAAGAGGCATCAATCGCTCCAGCTACGCCCGATGACTTCCAGTACACCGAGCCAAATATGGCAATCAGACCTGATGGTGTGTCTGCGATTGGGTTCCGAAGTCAGGTCGGATATCTATTCGCAAGCACCAGCGACGACAACGGCGAAACGTGGTCCACTCCGGAGAAGACAAACTTCCCAGACTCCACGTCCCGGTTTTTCTTGCGAAGACTGCCCAACGGTCAGACCATCATGATCAACAATCCCAGTGCGACACAGTACGATCGAAGTGTTCTCGCGCTTTCAAGCAGCGATGACGGCATTACATTCGATAGATCAGTTGCACTACGAAATGACCCCGCTACTCAAGACTTCGGCGGCAAACACAAAGTTGACGGCTGGCAGTACCCGAACGCTCTCGTGTGGAATGAGACGCTCGTAGTGGCTTACTCCATCAACAAAGAAGACATCGCGTTGACGCGAATCGCAATGGACTCGCTGCCGCGATAAATCGATCGTCCAAGATGCTCCAGGAAACCAGAGAAGATGCGGGAGTTAATCTGCCCGGCGTAGTAGGCGGAATCAAGATGTACGATGGCCTCCAATGAGGGCTCTTGCAGCTGAATATGCGATGGGAACCCGCAGTCTACCTTCCAGTTCACTGAGAACGCAGCATGCCCCCTAACAGGCCGCCGATGGCCGATGACGAGCCCAACGACCGCTGGGGAAACTCCTGCTACGTGCTGCTCATCCCGGCGCCAACAGAGATCATCGAAGCACTTGGCATCGATTCCCATCACCACGCACGGCCATCCCAGCCCACATCACCGTGAAGGGTACGTTTGTACAGATCACTGATTACGATGTGTTGCTGGAGAAGGTTCAGGATGTGATGACGGGCGTCCAGCAGTTCTGGATCAGTTTTGAGAATTCTGAGGTGGAATGGCGTGAGAAGGCTGGCGTACTGGTTGCTCCCGTATTCCCGGAAATACAGAAGCTTCATGACGGGCTCGTGCAGGAGATTTCGCCGATGAGCCAACTCCGGTACCCCGACGACCCATATCAGGTGCATATGAGCCTGACCTCAAATTACGGCCCTGAAGAGCTCCTGCAAGTCCGGTCGGCGTTTGACGAGTTTGATCCCGGCCCCGGATTCCTGGCGACCGCAGTGGAGTTATGGGCACGAGTCGGCCCGGCTGTCTGCGGCAAGTGGGATTTCATGAAGCGATATCCGCTTTCACCGTAATCAGGAGAGATTAGGGAGTCAGAATGGGCAAGAAAGACGCGAAGGCCACGTCCGCTGCGGGAAGTATGGCGGCTGAGATGGTGGAAGCGCTGCGTCCGGTGGGAGAGGTGACATCGAAGTCGATGTTTGGTGGCTACGGCATCTTCGATAGCGGAACGATGTTCGCTCTGATCAACGCTGACGCCCAGCTATTCTTCCGCGTGGACGATACCAACAGGCAGCGATACGAAGCGGCGGGAAGCGGTCAGCACAAGCCGATGCCCTACTTTCAGGTGCCCGCAGACGTTCTGAAAGATGAGTCCGCTCTCATTGAGTGGGCGGAAGAGGCGGCGCAGGTGGCGCACACAGCGAAGAAGAAGTAACGATCAGGGCGCTAAGAAGTGGCACCAGGCGACGCCCACTATTACTTCCGGCGCTGATCGTGATCGGACATGTCAGTGCCCATGACGCCAACCAACAGCGCAAGGGTAACCACGGCAATCAGGAACGCCACGCCCGCTAGTCCACCAAGATCCATGATTCACGCCTCCGTGACCAGAATCTATCGTGGATCGCCCGGGAGGCTCTAGGCGCAACAGGCGCACGTTGCCAATAGATAGATGAGCCGATTGTGTCAACGGAGTCCGTGCTAGTACGGAGGTCGAATAGTTCGCATCACAACGATGCGAGTTGACGTTACGCCTCCGCCCTCGCCTTCAGCGCCTCATTCATCAGCACGAACGCATCGCTAAGGGCCTGCCGGTTATCCAGGTAAGCCTGCTCCGCCTTTGGACCGGCAAACGTCTCTAGATGTACGAAAAGGCACCCGCCATCACGAGGCTCAATCTCGAAGATGTGATTAGCCCGCACATCCCCCGCATCGTCACCACCCCGCCACGACAGGCGTTCGTTGACACGGACAACATCAATGTCGGAATCCCACTCACTTTCAGCCCCATCAGCCATCCGCACATAGGCGTGAATGGTGCTACCTACGGCGATATCGCCAGTGAGGCGCGTCAGATATGGGTTCCACGCACCCCAGTGGGATGTGTCCGCGAGGATGCTCCAGACGGCTTCAGGCGAGGCCTCTATTTCGATCTCAGTTCGAACTTCAAATGTAGGCATGACGTTCCGTAGTCAAATGGATAAGTGGTGAACCGTCGGACTTCAAGCGAGCCTGATTCGCCCAGAAACTATGCCGTCACTGCCCAGTTGTCCTTCAGAAGTTCCAACATCTGTTGTTGCTGCTCAGAACTGATTTCAAGGGTCTGTGGGATAACAGGCGGACCCGGCCAGAAAGGATCAACAAACGCCGTTGACCCCAGTAACCTCTCGGAGGCATATCTCGGCACCACGTGGAAGTGCACCTGCGGGTCAACCATCATGAGAAGCAAGTAGTTGATTTTGTCGTACTGAAACACGGACTGGAGCGTGTTCTCAAGCTCCGCAGTAACAGTCGCCAGTTCCGCGAATGCTGATGCAGGAACCGCGCCCATCGCAGTAGCGTCCAGCTTGCATGCCAGTACCAGCGTGCCAAGCGTTATTTGATCTGGCCGAAGAAGCACAACCCAGTTCTCGTACTCCCGCAGAAGTGAATCTGGATAATCGAACTTGATCAGCGTTTCGTTTGGCATCGGCTCCCCTATTTGTTCACCCAGTTCATTCAAATGCTGCTGCATCATATTGAACCGGCCTGATCAATCCAACCATCAGAGGGTTTCAGTGCGTTCAGCGGCAACCGTGTTGGTTGGATCACACGCTGCGAACTATCGCCGGGAAAGGGAGTGTGGCTAGATCGACTTGAGGGGGCATGATCAAACGGGGTCAGATGGGATTTGTTGTCCAAGTCACCGTGGCCATGATTTTTGCCATGATTCCTATCTATATATAAGTAGAAATCATGGGACTTTTCATGGCGGGACATTCAATTGGTTTCAGCCAGAGCCCGTTCGATCTGATTCATGTGGCGTGCTCTCAGTTCATCGACGGTGATGTCGGGCCATCCCATCGCATGAAACGATGGAAGCCACTTAGCTATATCGGGAAATGGATGCGTCTGGGCGATGATGTTCCAGAGTGGGAGCGATTTCATGTCGTTGCTAGATTCAGCCGCATACTTATCCACGAATCGGTCCGCTAGATCGTCCATCTCAATGAATCGCAGGTCGTTCGTACAGTCCGCCACATCAACCATCGGGTCTCCAAATCCGGCGTCCTCCCAATCGATAACAGCGACCAAATGACCATCTCGCCAAAGTGTGTTGCCGGGCCAATAGTCGGCGTGAACAAACATCGATTCGCCAGTACCAATTGACTCGAAGAGCTCTTGACGCCGCTCCCAAAGTCTTGTGCCTAGTGGGTGGGTACGGAACTCCACAGGCGGTTCCATCTCGGATGTGCACCGCTGAACGAACGATTCAAGGTCGCCGAGTGCCTTCGCACCTTCCTTAGACAGGGGAACTGCATGAATCTGGGCTGCCGCAATGGCGAGTTGTTCTGGCCAAGTGCCGATACCCAATGGTTTGGTCTGTGCCTCGCCGTTCATATCGGTTGTGACAATGGCACGCTCAGAGAAAATATCGTCGGTATCTATCCAAACAAGCTCCGGAACTGGGACATTACCTGTGGCGGCAATGGACAGCGCTGCGACCTCCCTCGTTAGATTCCCTCCGTCGGCCCAAGGCCCATACCGCCTGAGAATCAATTTACGGCGTTGACCACTAGTTTCGAGTTGTTCGATCTGATCTATGGTGCAGCTAAGTCCTCCTTCGAAACGGCGTAAGTAGTAAAGCGCTGAACCGCTAGATAGTGAGTCCGCGAGGCGTGTGAGTTGACTGGGTGTCGGAAAGGGTGCGTATTCCATCGATCAAGAACCGGTCATGGTGTGGTCTTCGGGGGGTAACTGTCCGCCTTTATTCAGGTGGAAAAAAGGTCGTCCCGTACTTCTCGCCTGCCATCTTCAAAGCCTCCATGATCTCAACTCCATTCGCCTGCATAGCAGCCATCTCTTCGAAGAAATGCTCAAAACCGGAGGGTAGAACCATCACAAGTAACTTTGCGGGGTCGTCGCCTAGGGTTCTAAAGGAGTGAATCTGCCCGCGAGGAATCAACAGGAATCCGCCTTTACCTAGGACGGCAACCTCTTCGCCCAGTCGGTACTCAACCTCTCCCTCTAGGACATAGAACGTCTCAATATCATTGTGGTGGATGTGTGGCCCGGGGCCACCTTTGATCTCAGACTCCTAAAGAGCGAATTCTCCGCCTACGTCCTCACCCGCAACCTTGATCGTCTGCATCATGTCAGGCGAGACATCAGGCTGCCGACCTTCACCCGATTTGAGAACAATGATCTTTGCGTAGCCAGCCATTCAATTCGCCTCCGTGATTGGTATTGTTCAACGTTAGTTCAGCTACTCCAAAGAGTCGACTGAGAATCGGTTGCTTGGATCGATCAGGGGGTACCGAAACTCCGTAATTCCAATTGGGCCTCATGCACCGTTTTGGGTGACCGTTGGGACTGCATCCATCTGATGAACTCTCTTGTGTCATTAGAAGTGACGCGGCTACATTCGATATGTCCCAAAACTCAAAGAAGCGAGTTACAACTCGCACGTAGTTACCTACGCCGTGGGGCTTTAATCCGTCAGCGATCAATGACAGGTTGAATGATCTGATGACGGGGGATGAACCGACTGCTGTAACCATGATTTACCTTCATGGCAATGAAGGCTTTACAGCACTTTTTCTGTTCAAATCGGCGATATGGTGGGCCCGGCAGGATTCGAACCTGCGACCAATCGGTTATGAGCCGACTGCTCTAACCGCTGAGCTACAGGCCCACGTTAGCGGTGAGGATTAAGTATCGCATCTGTGGGTGGTGATACGGAATGCCTTGCGCGCTCTAGTTGAGCAGTTCGTCTACGTTGTGTTTCCGGCGGAGGATGGAATCCAGGTACCGACGCATCTGGGCGCTGGTTCGATGTCCACACGCTGAGACGTTTGGCCGCCTTGATGACATTGGAGTGACGTGTGGGAGTTGATGTGGGGTGGAGGACTTTGACAGCCCCCTCACCCTGGCCCTCTCCCCAAATGGGAGAGGGGATAAACCCATGCCTCTCCCACTTCAGAAGAGGCATGCGGTGAGGGTGGCTGCTTTTCTTACCGGTAGGGTTGGGCTCTGAGGTCTGTCATGTAGGCGCTCTTGAGGACTTCTGTGTTGAACTCCACTGGCTTTTCGCCGAGGGCGTACTCGTAGAGGGCTGCTTTGAAGATGCCTTCCAGGGCGCCGACTACGCCGAGTGCAATGGAAACTGTGATTACGCCGACGATAATCCCGCCAATCGGGAATACCGTGAAGACCAGAAATGCTGGCAGAACCGCGATGACTCCGGCGATCAGGTAAACGAGTTGGAATCCGAAGGATGCTGTGATCTGTCGGCCCCAGGTCTCGCGAACCATGCTGGCTGAGCGTTTGATGGATCCGATGGGGCTCTTACCCTCGTTGACCAGCACCGGCACGACGAAGAACGTCATGAAGGACCATGCGCCGCCAATCATGTCGATAACCATGCGGCCCAGGAAGTTGTCCTGCCTACTCCGCAGAATTTGTAGTAGCAGGCCGACACTGGCGGAGATGATTGCCCAGCCCAGAATCTGGGGGATGTGCTTGGATGCCACAGCCAGTCCGGAACGGATATTCGGATCGCCGCCACGGAGTCGCTCAAGTGCTGCTGCAATAAGCGCTGAGTTGAAGAAGATCGTCACGAAGTACACGGAGATATAGAGGAGAACCAGCAGCACGATGTCGCCCGGATTTGCGGCGGCCTCAGTCTGCCCAGCAGCCTGAGTGTTGTTCTGCTGATTGGTGATTTCCTGGATACGGTCGACCGCTCCGGTTGCCGATGCGATGAGGAAAAATATCCCAAGAATTACAAGGCTGCCGATGACGCCAAAGATGGGGAACCAGATGAGCTCTTTGTCCTTCATCAGGACTCGCCAACTCATCTTCAT
>Ga0114999_10005214_pt1 | contig 15398 bp, 12 predicted proteins | sample ArcticOcean_MG_C_3_FD_89820 | JGI IMG/M metagenome (GOLD analysis project Ga0114999, IMG submission 89820) | Marine microbial communities from western Arctic Ocean - ArcticOcean_MG_CB8_126 | ecosystem: Environmental > Aquatic > Marine > Oceanic | place: Arctic Ocean: Canada Basin | collected...
CTGTAACCCAGGGCGCCATGCAGCTGAAGGGCCGTATCCACAACCTGATGCACCATGTGTGCAAGGAATACCTTGGCGATCCCGTTTTCCTGGCGGAGATCTTCGCCTTTTTCCGCTTTATACGCGATGTGCAGTAGCATCAATCGAGCTTTATAGATCTCTGCTGCACAATCAGCGAGCATCCAACGTACGCCTTGACGATCTGCCAGTCGCTTACCAAAGGTACTGCGTTCAACCACATGACCTGCTGCTAGGTCTAGCGCTCGCTGAGCCATAGCCACATTGTGCATACCGTGTCGCAAGCGACCGTATGCCAGTCTGTGTTGACCCATGTTGAATCCTTGTCCACGACCGCCGAGAAGATTCTCGCGCGGCACAATCAAGTTTTCTATTTTGATTTCCGAGTGCGAGCCTCCCAGTTTTAGCCCTAGATCTGTATGCGGCTGCATGGTTTCAATATCGCGCAGAATTTGGTAGCCCGGGTTAGGCAATTCGACGATGAAGGTGCTGTATTGCTCGTGCCGAGGCGCGTCTGGATCGGTCTTAGCCATGACCACGGCAATGTCCGCGACACTCGCCGATGAGCTAAACCACTTCTCACCATTTAGCACCCAATCGTCGCCTTCGAGCACTGCTTTGGTTTGCATACCAGTCGCATCCGCGCCGGCAGCTTTCTCGGTCATGGAGTAACAAATCCGTTTGTGGCCTTCCAATAGAGGTCCGAGAAACTTCTCCTTCTGGAAGTCAGTACCGTGTTCGAGCAGCGTTAGCATAGTCGCGTCATCTGGTCCTTGAGTGTTCAGCGCCAAAGCCCCGAGAAAACTCTCGCCCAACTCCATCTGCACCAATGCATTGGCCAATGGTCGCAACCCCATGCCGCCGTGTTCTACGGGAATGAAGGGGCACCACAATCCCTGCGAGCGCGCCTTTTTTCGCAATCCAACTAAGACGTCGTCAAAGTTATCGGCCGTGCAGGTCTCCTCAGCGGTGACACATTCTTCTTGTACAAAGGCGCGGACCGTTGCTCGAATTGCCTTGGTCTCTTCCGGTATTTCAAAATCGATCATCGGTAGCATCCTCGTCTGGTTTTGATTTGTTCGCAGGGACTATATCAGTTCTCTAATTGGGGGCACCCATCAAACCCATCAGAGTCTTGCTCAACCTATTGAAAACTTCCTGGATTAGATGGGTGTCCTGAAATTATGCTTCCTGAAATTATGCTGAAATTAGGAGCTGTCATTCGAAGCATGCATGGAAGCGCTGCGCCGTTTAATATATCGCTCTACGAGTTTTAACGACATTGGGCATCTGCCCCCCCGCATGGAGAAAATCGATGGCCGAGGACATCGCGCAGGATTCACAACACAGCCAGATCGATCCGCAACCCGACTACGAGGTGGTGGTTATCGGATCGGGTGTCGCAGGCGTCTACCAGATCAAAAAACTGATCGATCTCGGTGTGCGTGTCACCGTCCTCGAAGCCAACGATGATCTTGGAGGCACTTGGTATAACAATCGCTACCCCGGGGCGCGTTTCGACTCGGAGAGTTTCACCTACGGCTATTCGTTCTCGCGAGAGTTGCTCGACGAATGGCACTGGACGGAGCAGTTCTCGCCCCAACCGGAGACGTTGCGCTACCTGAATTATGTGGCAGATAAGTTCGGGCTGCGGGAGCACATGCAGTTTGGTTGTCGAGTCGAGTCGATGCAGTTCCGCGAAGACACGGACACTTGGACCCTCGAGCTTGCTGATGGGCGGCAAGTCTCTACGCATTTCGTTCTCACCGCAGTCGGGGTACTGTCCACGCCGACGGAACCCAACTTCGAAGGCAAGGACAGCTTTCTTGGATCGTCGTTTCATCCGTTCAACTGGCCCCACGACCCGATCGATCTTGCCGGCAAGCGCGTCGCGGTCATCGGCACCGGAGCTACCGCGATTCAACTCATCCCGGAGGTTGCCAAAGACGCGCAGCATCTGACCGTGTTCCAACGCCGCCCCAACTGGGCTGCGCCGCTGAATAACGCACCCATTTCCGAGCAAGAGATGGCCACGATCCGCGCCCGCTATGACGAGATCTTTGAAACTTGCTCGCGCACGCCGGGAGGATTCGAGCATGGGCCGGATCGCCGCCCGTTTTTTGACGTAACACCGCAGGAACGGCGCGAGCTGTGGGATCGTCTATACGACGAACCGGGCTTTGGGATCTGGCTGGAGAATTTCGTCGATATTTTTATCGATGAGGATGCGAACGCAGAGTTCTCGGCCTACATAGCCGACCGCATCCGTGGACGTGTCGATGATCCCGATTTGGCCGAGAAGCTAATTCCCAAGGACCACGGATTTGGTATCCAACGGGTGCCCCTCGAGACCAATTATTATGAAACCTATAACCGTGACAACGTGGAGCTAGTCGACTCTGCTGAGACACCTATCCAGTGCATCACACCTGCGGGCCTCGATACCACAGACCGGTCGTTTGAGTTTGACGTCATCGTCTACGCCACCGGATTCGATTCGTTTACAGGCGCTTTCGATCAAATCGATGTTCGAGGCGTGGGCGGGAGGCGCTTGTCTGACAAGTGGGCGGACGGGCCTGTCACCTATATGGGATTGTTAGTCAGCGGTTTTCCTAACATGCTGATGATCGCAGGGCCGCAGACAGCGGCCACCAACTTTCCGCGGGGAGTGGAGTTGGCGGTTGACTGGGCCACTCCGTTGCTCGAGCACATGTGGCATAACGGCTACCGTCGCTTCGAAGCCAATGAGGATGCCGAAGAGGCTTGGGTCGGGCATGTCAAGGACATGTACGAGGGGCTCCTCTTGCGTAAGGCGAAGAGTTGGATCACCGGGTACAACTCGAACCTCGAAGGCCATGAATACGGCAAGACTCGCTATAACATCTACAACGGCGGTGGCCCCAAATACGCCAGCCGACTGCAGAAAGTAGCGGGTAACAATTACGAAGGCTTGACGTTCTTCTGAGAGCAAATGAGCAATTGGGATCGAAGCGGCATTTACGCTCGCACCAATGCGGTCATCTAGCGCTCCAGCATGTAATTTTTGATGTCGGGCGTGCCCACACAATTGCGACAATCGTGCGGTCAATTTATGCGACTCTGGCCACAGTTATTGCACTGAGGTCTTTATGAAAGTCAGTATGCCAGTGCATTCAAAGAAGGCGGCTAAACAAGCGTCAAAGCGATTTACGCGGAAAAAGCTCGACTCCTATCCGGTTACGTAGTGTTGACCACCTGAGCGCTTAGGTTCGGGCACTTGCACGGCGGCTCGCATCGCCACGACAAACGCAGCATTCGACTGGTACCCCAGGTCCTCTAGCGACACTGAGATCACACCATTCGAATCGAGATCTTGAACGATTTGGTGCGACAACGTTGAGATGTTGGGAGGTTGAGATCGATTCTGATAGCGCCTCCACGCATTCCCAACCATAGCAGCGGCGCTATGGATTCTGCGGGGCGTCAAACGACTCGGCGCTTTAGGCTTCAAACTAGCTTCATCGTTCGAACCCACCGTTGTGATCGGGGATGGTCGACACATCAATGTGCAGATTGTCAGTCATTTTCAGAAAGCCGTGTGTGCTGCAGAGTATAAACGCTCGCATATATTGCGTCTTACCTGGACTTTATATAACCAAGTTAACAATTGCGCCTGAGGCATAAGCATTTGAAAGAAAAGGGGTTTATCGCCGTTAGGAGCATCAGCGATACATGCCGGGGTCCCCGGTAGGCGGCGCGAAAATCGTCGCATGATGCGACACCCGGGACGGCGCTGTATAGTTGGGTAGCGAAAAACGGGATAAGAACATTGCCACCTACCGGTCCCATTGTGCGTGATCCACAGCAAACGCCTGCAATTGAGCTGGAGGAAACCTTTACCCCAGCTTACAGGATCTACGTCCTCATCTTGCTGATGGGAGTCAATCTTTTTAACTACATGGATCGGTCGATTCTTGGCGTCTTGATCGAACCCATCAAAGAGGAAATGCACGCTAGCGATACCCAGATGGGAATTCTCACAGGGCTTGCGTTCGCGATTTTTTACGCCGTGTGCGGCTTCCCAATTGCCCGCATTGCCGACCGAGGGCTACGTGTGCGCGTGATTTCGATCGCGATGGCGACCTGGAGCGCGATGACCGTACTGTGCGGGATGGCGGGCGGGTACTGGCAATTGCTTTTAGCGCGCGTGGGCGTTGGTGTAGGCGAAGCCGGTGGCAACCCACCCTCGCAGGCTTTGCTCGCCGATTACTTTCCGCTCGAGCAACGGGCGCGCGCAATTGGCTTTTTCGTGGCGGGCGCGCACATCGGCATCTTCCTAGGCACGTTACTCGCTGGCTACATCGGCTATGAATACGGATGGCGCGCGGCATTCATTGCCCTTGGATTGCCGGGCGTCCTCTTTGCGCTGTTAGTGCATTTCACCCTTAAAGAGCCACCGCCTCGAGGCCAAATAGAAAGTCTCGACTCGCCGTTGCGCAGCGGCTCGATGTGGCAAGCCATTGCACACTTATTTGAGAGCCGTTCCTTCAAGCACCTGATGATTGCGGTAGGAATTCTTTGGTTTAGCAATGTCGGGGCAGGGCAATGGCACGCGCCGTTTTTGCAGCGTTCGCATGGCTTGGATTTGAAGGAGGTCGGTTTCTTGCTGAGCTTCCTCAGTATTCCGAGCCTCATTGCTGTATTAGGCGGCGGCTTCCTGGCAGATCGTCTCGCCAAGCGCAATCCGACCTGGCAAATCTATGTGCCGCTTCTGGGCACGCTTATTTCAATACCTTTCCTGCTTGGTTTCTATCTCGCGCCCACCTGGCAACTTGCGTTCGCATCGGCCTGCCTGGCCATGCTTTCTTCGGGGGTCTTTGCCGGCGTATTGTTGGCAGCCGTGCAGGGCTTGGTAGGCCCACACGCGCGCGCCTTGGCAGGTGCGATTTTGATGTTCTCTTCGAATCTCATCGGCGTGGGGTTGGGGCGCTTTGCCGTCGGTGTCCTGTCGGATCTGCTCATGCCCATATTCGCGCAAGACTCTCTTCGTTGGGCACTAGTGATTATGAAAGTCTTGCCGTTTTGGGCAGTGTTTCATATGTGGCTTGCATCAAAGAGCTTCATTGGTGATCTACGCGAGGCGCCGTCCCAAGCCGATCCGGTCAGCTGAGATCTGTCCAGGACTTTCTTGCTTCCGCTACGAGACGGGGAACTTCACGCGGCATCAGCACGCCTGCCTCTACCGCTGCTTGGGCTGCGTGCTGGAACTTGCCCAGGAATGCCTCAAGGTCGCCATGCAGCGAGACTATCTTGTCTTGGCCGAAGGCATGTGACGAGCCACCTAACACAGCATAGATGTCCTCTGAAAGAGGAATAGAGCTATTCTGCGCTAGAGGCAAATCCGCCTGTGGAAGCCGTATACCACCGACTGCGATGCCGTGCTCATCGCGAACCACCTCCTCGTCGACCGTGAATTCAACTCTCGGCTGAATCGGAGGAGAGATGTTGTCAGTAAGCCAGCGGTGCATATGATAGAAGACTGCGTCGTACAACGGATTCATTGGAATCGCGTTCAGACCCTGCTCTGCGGGACGCGTCACTAGCTGGTCGCGATCAGACATTTCCTGGCGTACAGCTCTGCTCTGCTGCGACACGTGGCAGGTTCCAGCCGACTCCCAATAGCGCAACGTCTCGCTATCGGGTTGGCGCACGCCATAGCAGGCAATGGCTTCAAGCTCGGAATTCACCACGAAAATCGGTATGCCTACATCGTCGCGTAACAGATTTGCTCCACGCAGCCTGTTGCGAGTCGACGCACCGCTGGCTGGCGTTTTGATGTTCACGACAGTATCGCCCACTTCGAGCGGAGTGCCGCGGCCGAAATAGATGGCTAGGATGAACCCGTCAAATGCGCTCGTTAACGGCGCGATGGCGTTGACGTATGTCGCAAGTCGCCCAGCCGATTGGGATGCACCTTGGGCGACCACATGGCGTACATCCAACCCCGACATCGGGTCGTTCGATCGATCACGGTTTGCCCCGACTGCGAGCGCCGCCTGGGTGAACACATCAAACGAATAATCATCCCCCGGAATCGACAAACTTCCGTAGCGCTGCGGATCCCACGCGGCAAGTCCCTGATGCACCGGTGGGAGACCGTCGATACCTACCTTTTGCGTGGTCACGCAGACCAAGGCAAAGCCGCCTTCGAAAACCTCGGAACTGTCCGTTCCGAATAGATCGTAGCCGGCCGTCACGTTGTTCCAAGTCACGATCACGGTCCCGTTGAACCGTTCAGGGTCGACCGGTCGGTAGATGAGTAATCGTGTTTTGTACGGGGCGCTGCCTGCGGGTTCGGCTTGCCAGTGGCCGTCTCGGCCCCATTCGCTACCGTCAACCTGACGATACTTCGTCGCCGTTCCTTCGATAAAAAACTCATCCTCGCGATAGCCTAACGCCGCGGTATCGAGCATCGATGCCCCAAAGGGCCAGCCGAACTGTCCACCGTCGATGGGACCGGTGACGATCGGTGATTCTGATGAATGAGCCATGGAGTCTCCTAATGTGGAATTGCGCGTCGTCAGTCCGTCAGTTCGAGCGCAACGCGGGCGCTCGATGGATCACTCCGCTTTGGTCTTATGCAGCATGCACAGCACGCGGAAACGGTAGCGCAACGGACTGGTAGGGGCTGCCGAATCCGGCGAGTAGTTTGAACGTGTCCGGATCGGCGCAATCGTCGGCCAATTCCCGTGGAAAATAGTTAGGGATATCGTCCTGTGGGGATATTGAGGTGTGGCGGAAATAGTTTGCGATGGTTACGCGTAACCCGGGCGTGGACTTCGGGTATGCCCCGTGCCAAAGCGCCCCGTGAAAGGCGATTAGCGACCCGCGCGGACACTCCACGGCAATCGCTTCTTGTGCTGCGTCGGGGCTGGGTTGGCTCTTGCGTAAGTGGGAGCCGGGCACACATGCAAATGCCCCACCTTCGTGCGTGTAGTCGGTTAGAGCCCACGTACAATTCGCGTTCAGGGCCTTTTCGCCCCAGGGCAGAGGCACGCCGCCCTGGTCACAGTGCAGGCCCAAGGACTCGCCGTAGCCGTCGCCTTGCCATTTGATGAAAGAATTGAACGAACTAAAGCGCGCGGCCCAGTTTTCGCCACCGAAGAGTGGTAAACCCATAGCACCGATAATATGGTGGAGAATCGTGGTGCTTACCCGGTTGACCGCCAGATCGCTGAATGCGCGATCGATATTGCACAACTGCACTAGCTGAAACTGACTCGGTTCGGCACCCGACTTTAGTTCGAGAACGCCGTTATAGTCGCCATAGTCGAGTTTGTATTCAGGCCCATTCTCCACCGTGAACTTACACCCAACGTGCCTCTCCGATTCATCCAGCAGGAGTTGGGTGAGTTTATTGATTTCTGCTGTAGACACGCCGGTGATGCTTGGCGGCACCACGACATAGCCCTGCTCATCAAGTTCCTTTAGATAGGATTCAAGGCCTAACTCGGCAATGGCATCTGCGAGTTCTTCCGCCTTAGTTTTCGTTGCACTCAAGGAACCTCCTGAGATTGTTGAAATGAATTTGTATAATAAACTACAGATTAGGGTGGGGGAACAATCCATAACGCAATCTTCATCGGAGCCGCTTGCCGCAGCATTAGGTGCTCAGCTAGGTTTTGCGCCGCAGCGTGCGAACGATTAATCTGGCGGAGCAGAACAATAACAATTTGAGAGTAGGGGAAAGCAATGAGTGAATTCGAAGACAAAGTCGTCGTCATAACAGGTGCTGGGGGCGGCTTGGGCAAAGCCCATGCCCTTGAATTCGCGCGTCGAGGCGCACGGGTCGTTGTTAATGATCTCGGTGGCTCCGGCGATGGTACGGGATCGAGCGACATGGCCGATGCGGTCGTTGACGAGATTCGGTCTGCGGGTGGCACGGCGATTGCGAACAAAGCCTCCGTTTCGAGCAGAGAAGGCGCGAAGTCAATTATCGATGACGCCGTCGCCGAGTTCGGTACCGTCGACATTCTCGTTAACAACGCCGGCATCCTGCGCGACAAGAGCTTCAAGAAAATGTCGCTCGACGACTGGGATCTGGTGATGGACGTTCACCTGAATGGCACAGCTTATGTGACACATGCCGCTTGGCCGATCATGTATGACAAAGGCTATGGCCGAATCGTTATGACGAGTTCCACGTCGGGGATTTACGGGAATTTTGGCCAAGCCAACTATGGGGCGGCAAAAATGGGGATGTTGGGATTCATCAACGTCTTGGCCATTGAAGGCGTGACTAAAAACGTCCGTGTGAACGGACTGTCACCATCCGCCGCGACCCGATTGATAGCAATGGTTCCGGGTCAAGAAGATCTGGACCCGGATAATCCAGAACCCGATGTCCACCCAAAGTTGGTTACGCCGGCTGTCCTTCTGATGTGCAGTGAAGATGCGCCTACAGGGAAGATCATCCAGGCCGGTGGCGGTCGCTTCTCAACGTGCGCAATCTTTAATAACGAAGACCTCGAGCTCGGCGCGGACGCCACCTACGAGGATTTGCTCGCCAGGAAAGAAGAACTGCTCGATATGGGTGCGGCTGGCGAAGGTTGGAGCTGGCGCCGTAAGCGCATGGCCGAGCGACAATCTTGAACCAGACACTAGATGTCGCGACCATCCTGGTGGAGAGCTAGATGCCTGTGTTGCAGCGCGACGGGGTCGAGATTTTCTTCGAAACCAAGGGTTCGGGGCCGGCGATTCTATTGACGCACGGCTATAGCGCCACCTCCAAGATGTGGGCGGGTCAGCTTGAAGCGCTTAGCGACAATCACACGGTCATCGCGTGGGATTTGCGCGGACATGGTCAAAGCGGATCGCCCGAGGATGGTGCTCTGTATCGTGAGGCCCTCACCGTCGCGGACATAGCTGCGATTCTCGATGCCAACGGTTTCGATAAGGCCGTTATCGGTGGTTTATCGCTCGGTGGTTACATGTCACTGGCATTTCATGCTGCGCATCCGGAGCGAGTTAGCGGATTGCTGATTATCGATTGCGGGCCGGGATACAAGCGTGACGAACCGAGAGAGGCATGGAATAAACAAGCCCGCGAACGTGGCGATGATATCGAAAGAAATGGCGTTGCCGCGCTTGGTGGTGGCAGTGCAGGGGTGCGGCACAAGGATGTAGGTGGGTTGGTGCATGCCGCTCGCAATATGCTGACGCAGCATGACGCACGCATCATCGAATCATTGCCCAATGTTGTCGTGCCAACACTCGTTGTGGCCGGCGCCAACGATAAACCATTCCTGGCCGCGACTGACTACATGGCAGGCAAGATTCCTGGTGCCGAAAAGCTGATCATCCCCAGTGCGGGACATGTGGTGAATAAGGATCAACCTGACGCGTTCAACGCAGGCATCCTGAAGTTCCTAGCCGCCAATTCCTTATAAGAGACTGTTATGCATCCAATGAATAGCGCCACGGCCGTTTGCGGCCTTGGAATCACCGACATGGGGCGCGTCTATCGCAGCGCCCAGGAACTGGCCATCGAGGCTGTGTATCTTGCGTTGGAAGACGCAGGGTTAGCCAAGAACGAGCTTGACGGTCTGCTGATCAATTCCGGCATCACCCCCGGAGTCGACTTACAGCTGCATAGCGCGCTCGGTCTACAAGAACTCAATGTGCTGACCTTTATGCAAGGCTTTGGCTCCAGTGCCGGCCAAATGCTCGAGTATGCGGCGATGGCCGTACACAACGGGCTCGCCAACTATGTGTGCTGCGTTTTCGCTGATAGCCCCTTAAAGGAAAACAAGCGTACCGGAGCCGCATATTCGAATCGCTTGGGTACGAACCCGATTGCAGCGCTGATGGGAATCTACGGCTTTGCTGGCGCTAACGCGATGTTCGCGTTAGCGGCACAGCGCCATATGGATCTGTACGGGACGACCCAAGAACAACTCGGTCAAGTCGCCGTATCCCAACGTCAATGGGCGCACATGAACGAACGTGCAACCAAACGCGATCCATTGGACATGGAGACGTACCACGAATCACCCTGGGTTGTAGAGCCTTTCCACGTGCTGGATTGTTGCCTGGTAACCAATGGCGGCGTCGCTGTAATTGTCACGACAGCGGACCGAGCTAAAGATCTACAGCAGCCGCCCGTATATTTGCGCGGATTTGCTCAAGGGCACAATCATGATACGGGTTTCACAAATGTTGATGCGCTGGTCCGCGGACCCGGCGAAAAAATAGCCGCCAAAGCCTTGCATATGGCTGATGCCAAAATAGACGACATCACACAGTGTCAACTGTATGACTGCTACACGTATACGGTGATCGAGACGCTGGAAGACTACGGTTTTTGCGCCAAAGGTGAGGGCGGCGCGTTCGTCGAAGGTGGTCGTCTGGGACCGGGCGGTAGTTTACCGACTAACACTGGTGGCGGTTCACTGTCGTCTTACTATATGTGGGGTATGACGCCGGTCAGCGAAGGAATTATCCAAGGCCGTGCCCAAGGCGGCGAGCGCCAAGCGCCCAACGACCTCATCCTCGTAACCGGCAACGGCGGAATCCTCAACTATCAAGCGGCGCTCGTGTTGTCGCCCACCCCAGCTTAAGGCCACTTGATGACGTCAGATGAAGGATGGATTCACCCCAACGAAGAAACGCAGCCGTTTTTCGACGGTGCGAATGAAGGTGTCCTGCGGTTACAGCGGTGCAATAAGTGTGACACTTGGATGTACCCATTCAAAAGACGCTGCCAGCACTGCGGGTCGTCAGACCTTACTTGGCAGGATGCGAGTGGAACCGGCACCATCTACACGCACGCGAAGCTACACAGACAGCATCACCCCAGACACGAAGGTAAGCTCCCGGTTGTGATTGCTTGGATCGATCTGGACGAAGGCGTCCGTATGCCCAGCAACCTAGTCGCTAGCGACTCGGGCGAACCAAGAGCGGGCAAGTCGGTGCGAGTAACGTTTGAAACAGACCCCGGGGGCAACGCTTTTCCGGTGTTCGAGCTGGTTTAGAAATATTGCCGAGCACGTGACTCCGGAGTTGACAGGCAACACGAGCTGCCATCTTCGCGCCAGCGAGTGTTACTCAAGCCGTAAACGTTGACTATCCGTTTGCAATAGCGGCGTCGGATGTCACAGCGCTCGCGCCCGGTCCAGAATCACGCGCATGGCGGTAGCTCATCCAGATCATGAATTGCAGACCAAAGAGCAATGACGCCGCCAACAAATGCGCCGGTTGCACAAGTGCGGGCATGCCTAAGTGGCCAAGTGTTGCTCCGGACAAGATGGCCACTCCGATTACACAGATCATCGCTAGCGTCATGCGCGTCAATATGTGCTGTCGGCCTAGAGAAGTGACTAGCAAATACCCAAGCCATAGGTTCGCCAACAGGACTATTGCCGAGAAGCTGCGATGGACATAAAAGAACCAAGGCATGTATTCGATCCAATCCGAACGGACAGCCTCGCCTTGGGCTTCGCGTATGAAGTCTGTCATCTCCCGTACTTGTGTCCCCATTGCAACTTGCAGGATGGTCATGCCCAACACCGCATAGAGCCACTTACCGAAGCGAGCATCAATGTTGTTGGCTGACCGCGCCGTCATCGCGCGCGATTGCGCAAGTGCGAACAGGAGCGTGCCAACAATGGCCAGTGCCATGAGCATGTGTACCGTGATCATGCCGGGTTGCAAATTGGAGCTGACGACCTTGGCGCCCAGCCAGCCCTGAAATCCGACCATCAAAAAAGCCGCTACCGACGCAACTGTGATCGATCGATCGTAACGACGCAGTGGTAAGGATAGGAGGGCTGTCAGAAAAATGAGCAGTCCAATGGTCACCCCCACCAACCGATTTGCGTATTCCGTCCAGGTCTTTATTACATTGAAGCGGGTGTCGGCATATCCGAGATCCGCATAGATCTCCTGGTAGTTGGCCGGAAGCTGAGCTTCGCTGGTTGGTGGAATCCACTGGCCGAAGCAGGTTGGCCAATCCGGACAACCCATCCCAGCGCCCGACGCGCGTACGCTTGCACCGACTAGGATCAAGAAATACACAGCGGCCAACGTCACCAGAGCCATCCGATGAAAGCGTTTTAGTGCTAACGTTTGCTGTTCTTGATGCATACTTCCAAATTCTGCTGCGATGTTGTTGCGATCGGAAACTAAACCACTCCGGCAAGCGCTTCAATACGCTAGGGCGGGCTAGCGCAGACGCATCATCCCTGGATGCTTGGCCTTGCCGAGACTTCGGTGTGCCAACGCGACACATTGGCGCACTCTTCTGGTATCGGCACGCGTGCCGCACCGGCAGCAAAGTCAATCGTGCAGAGCGCCGTGATATCTGCGATCGTGAAATCATCTCCAGCGATAAACTTAGAAGCAGCGAGTTGTCCGTCCAAACGCTCATAAAAGCGCCGCAATGTTTCCTTGCCGCGCTCCACGAGCGCCGGTATCGCCTCAACCGTACCAACGTTGCCGCCGAGACCACGGGATGCGAATCCCGGGAAAGCATTTCGAAACGCCTCCATCGCGCCGAGTAGACCATCCCATTCCATATGCCTCTGCTTGGATTCGACGAGCGCTTTGTTGACCGGGTCTGTCCCCATCAATGCCGGCTCTGGTTGCGTTTCTTCAAAGTAACGGCAAATCGCGACTGTTTCGTCGATCACGGTCCCGTCGTCGAGCACCAGGGTAGGCAGCATTCCGCGCGGATTAATCGCGAGAAATTCGTCACTCAAATTTTCTCCTTTGACGATATCGAGCTGCACGTTTTCGCACGTGATGCCTTTTTCCGCCATGAAGATATGCACGCGACGTGGATTGGGCGCCATGTTGTTGCCGTAGAGTTTCACCCTGTTCTCCAATCGATTGAGTTTAGTTTCGTCGAAATGATGCGCGAGCATACAACGCTATTGGACAGTTTGCTCTGCAAATTGCGGAATCCAAAAGATCGAAAAGATCGGCGAAAAGATCGGGACATCCATTATCGAAAAGATCGGGATGAGAAAAGATCATCGGAAAAGATCGGGACACCCATTATCGAAAAGATCGGGACACCATGGAAAGGTTCGGGAAAATCTGCGGACACCCATCGTCTCCCCGAGCAAGAACCAAACGATGACATACCCCCTTTGCAAGAAACCGAATTCAAGCCTTTCGCATCTGCGTGGAAAATAGGCGCTATTCTGCTATTTTGGGACCGCGTAAAAGCAAGTACTCTATTCGAGGAGATGTGACACCAAACCACGCATTGGCTGGTATCGTGGTCGAAAACCAGCGTTGCACGACAGGAAGCGGACTATGGCATATGAAATCAAACATTTTTCCTACGATGGGACCGTTGATGCTGACGGCCACATTCTGGAACCGGCAGATCTTTGGGAGACGTACCTTGAAGACAAATACAAGGATCGCGCGCTTCGGATCTGCGTGGATGACGACGGTCTAGAGTATCTGGAAATCAACGGTAGGCCTGCAAAAATGACCACCAAAGGGTCCTTGGGCATCATGGGGGCAATGGGGGATGAGAACATGGCTCCCAGTCCTGAGCGCCGCTACTCGGACAGCATGCCATTTGGTGCATGCGACATGCAGGAACGACTGAGGCTGCTCGATCAAGAGAACCTCGAGTGCTCCCTTCTGTACCCAACCATCGGGCTATTGTGGGAAGCTGAGGAAACAGATCCAGGGATCAGCTTGGCTTATGCGCGTGCTTACAATCGCTGGATCGCTGACTTTTGCCGGGATTCGGGCGGTAGGCTGGTGCCGATTGCGATGTTGACTCTGTTAGATCCAGAGGGATCGGCCGCGGAACTCGAGCGTGCAGTCAAAGACGGTTGTAAGGGTTGCTGGGTAAATCCGTTTAATCATAACAAGGTTATACACGGGCATAGCGATCACGATGTTCTGTTTGCCAAGTGTGTTGAATTGGACGTGCCATTTGCGATTCACCCGACCTTCATGCCACACGGGCCAGCCCAAGGAATCTTCGACATACCCAGACAAGGTGCAGCTTTCGGGGGCATGATCTGGCTGCGGTCGGTTGTGCAACAGGCACTGATATCGTTCATTTCATTGGGTACCCTAGACCGTTTTCCAACACTTCGCTTGGGCGTCCTGGAAGCTGGATCGGGTTGGATTGGCGCCATGCTCGACCGGCTCGACGCATACCAATCGTCCATGAACCGATCCCGTGGGGGACCATCCGCTGCGGAGTACTTTAGGCGCCAGTGTTTTATTTCCGGAGATCCTGATGAGACTGCGGCTCCGTATATTATCGATCACGTTGGGCCGGAGTGCTTCATGTGGGCGACGGACTACCCGCATGTCGACCATCCGCATACATGGGTAGATAACCTGACCCGTTATGCGGACCAATTGACGCCGTCGACCCGGGCCAAAGTGCTCGGTGATAACGTTAAACGAATCTACAAACTCGACTATGACCTGAGCGGTAAAGTGGCAAAAGCCGCCACGTCATAACCAAGCCAGCGACCTGATGGGGCGCAACGTGATTAGTCGATTCGTTAGGAAAAGCTAACTCGGCGTCTCACCCACTTCGCGGTTCAGAGAGAACCCGAGGGCGCCGTGCATCTTGTAGCCGATGAGGTTGCGCAATTGTGGGGACAGTTTCTCGGCGTCCTCCGGTGGCACATTGAGGTATTGATTCTCTTCCTGGCGCAGCCAGCCCAAGGAGTAGGTGAGTATCACGCCATAGCGCCAATCGTTCGAGCTGTTGGCGCCAGCGCCGTGTAATGTGCCGCCGAGCCAGTAAAGGACTGAACCAGCAGGCATTTCGGCGGCTGTGATCTCTCCTTCGGTTGCCTCACGTTCTGCGGGCCACTTGTGACTGCCTGGTACGATCAACGTGCCGCCATTGTCAGCCCGAAAATCAGTAATCGCCCACATACTCGCGACGATCATGTTGGGCCGTGGATGCGAGAAGAAAGAGAATGAATCATGTTCGCGATGCAGAACCTGTCGACGAGCCCCAGGGCCCACCTCCAGTGCTGCGCTCACATGCAGTTGGTAACCCAATTCACTGTTGGGTGTTAGAAAGTAATCACACAGACCCAAAGAGCAGCCATCAAGAACTAGCTTTCCCACAGCCGCCGATCGAGCCACCAAGGCACTCGTCCGGCGCGTTCGAGCCGGGTAAAACCGGGTCGGGTCATCGTTCTCAATAACAGGAACACTTGCCATGTACGGTGCGAGTTCCGTGCTGACGGCGGTTCTATCTGATTCGTCGAAAAGACCGGTGACGACAACGCATCCGGCTTCGTCTAATGCATCGGCAACTAGTGCCGGCGCGCTGTCGGCAGGCATCGTTGGAATCGACATAGTAAGCCCCTCCTTTCGTCATACTAACCCATTTCCGGGCC
>Ga0114999_10005217_pt1 | contig 15392 bp, 14 predicted proteins | sample ArcticOcean_MG_C_3_FD_89820 | JGI IMG/M metagenome (GOLD analysis project Ga0114999, IMG submission 89820) | Marine microbial communities from western Arctic Ocean - ArcticOcean_MG_CB8_126 | ecosystem: Environmental > Aquatic > Marine > Oceanic | place: Arctic Ocean: Canada Basin | collected...
AAGTGGAACGCCATCTTCGATTCGCCCGACGGGCGGATGTTGGGCTATCCGGGGCAGGCCGCCTGGCTCAACCAGCCGCCATTGAGCGACGGCGGCGGCGGATCGGCGGGCGGTGGGCCGACGAGGATGGTGCTCGAAATCTACGTCACCCCCTATGATGATATCATCGCCACCGAACAGGAGGGCAGTGTAGCTACGGACCTCGAGGCCGGCAATGTCATCGTTTTCCAAATCGCGATGCCCGATTTCGACACCGCGCCGCAGGCGTATCGGGGCTACCACAACCTCTCCGGCCAGGCGGCGACCTTCCGCTACGCCGAGCGCTTCGTCGACGGCCGACTCATTGGTAGCGGCGGGGCTACCGCGGTTGCCGACCAGTCGTGGGCGCGGATCAAGGCGAGTTTCAACGACTGAAGCCGTCCTTGTTGTATCTGCCATAAATCGAGCGCGAGAGAGGATGCCCTCTCTCGCGCTTATATGTACGGGCTATTGACAGGATTTTATCTTCCGATATGTTGGACCCCATGCGATGGTATTGGCAAATAGGGCTGGTCGCGGCGTTGTTCGCTGGCGATGTGTGTGCGCAACAACAACGCACGCGGATTGAGGTGCCGCTCTTTGAGGGCGGTGCCGGGCTGGAGTTCTACGACTATGTTTCGCGGGCCTATGAAGAGGAACGTCCTGACGTAGAGGTCGACTTTTACGGCGATCCGCGCATTGTCGACAAGGTGCGGGTACGCATCCTCGAAGGCTCCTTTCCCGAGGTGAGCAATGCCGGGCTTAATTATTGGTCCTTGATCCGCAACGGGGAGATCCGGCCGCTCGACGATTTTTTAGACGGGCCGAATTGGGAAGGTGACCGCACATGGCGCGAATCGTTTATGCCCGGCAGTCTCGACCGCTATGAATACGAAGGGAAGACCTACGGCATTCCCTTGTTCTATTCGGTCTACGCGGTCTGGTATAATAAGAATATGTTTGCCGAACACGGTTGGCAGACGCCGAGGACCTGGCATGAGTTTTTTGCACTTTGTGAGCTGATCCGCGAGGCCGACATCTGGCCTTTGGCTTTTCAGGGGCGTTATCCGGGTTATATCGGCAGTGTTATCGACAATGCCTATTATCATCTGGCCGGTCCCGAGCGCTACTACGAGCAGAAGGAATTGTTGCCGGGCAGTTTCGACAATCCGGAATTTGTAGAGGCGCTCAGGTTGGTGCAGCGTACGGGGCAGGATTATTTTCAGCCCGGGGCGTTGGGTATGAGCCATACCGAGTCGCAGTTGGAGTTTTTTCTCGGCCATACGGCGATGGTCTTTTGCGGCTCTTGGCTCAAGAGCGAGATGTTGGGCAAGATCCCCGATGGTTTCCGCCTTGGGGCATTTAATTTTCCGATTACCGAACCGACAAAGGCCGACCCCAACGCGATCAACAGCGGTTCGGGCTATTTCTTCGTCTTTAAGAATAGTGGAAATCCGGAAATCGGCGTCGACTTCCTGCGCTTTATGACCTCGCGCGAGATGGCCGGGACTTTCGCCGAGATGCGTGATATTTTAGTCGCTGTAGACGGGGCGATGGAAGGACGCACGACGGAGGATATGCAGGACCTGGTTGAAATGGCGCAAAGGGCGACGACTAGCTACGGTACTGCGCCGGGCGAGGGTTTTCCGGAGATGGACCAGCCGCTCAACGATGTGCGTTTTAAGATCGTCAACGGAGAGATCACGCCGGCACAAGCCGCCAAGAAACTAGAGTCGGCGGCTGCAGCGGTGCGCAACCGGGGTGCGAATCCCGACCGGATCACGGTGCGCCACGTATGGAAACCGGCGCTGTTATTGGGCTTGTTGGGGTTGGCGATGGCTTTCTGGCTGTATACGACCTTCAGACAATGGCGGGAGAAACAGGCGGGTGAGGCGACGAGGCCGAGCGGCAAGGTGCGTTTGAGCTGGCTCGGGGTGATCTTATTCGTCGGGCCAGCGGCGATTTTTTATACGCTATTCGTTATCGTGCCGAGTCTCAAATCCTTTGTTTGGAGCAGTATGCGTTGGGATGGGCTGACGGATATGACCTTCGTCGGTCTGTTGCATTTTCAGCGGCTGCTCTTCGAGAGCGATGAGTTTTGGATCGCCTTGTCGAATAATCTCTTTATCATGTTTATGATCCCGCTTTGCGTATTGCCGCTGTCACTCTTTCTGGCGGTGTGCATTAGCCGCGAGGTCATCGGCGCCAAGATTTTCCGCATCGCCTTTTTCTTTCCCAATATCCTTGGCGGGGTGGCGGCGACCTTATTGTGGATGCACCTCTATAACCCGCAGGGGGGGCCGGTCAACACGGTATTGGTGGCGCTGGGGCTGGAGGGCTTCGCCGGTTTTGCCTGGTTGGCGCAGGACAATCTCTACTGGGCGCTGGTGCCGATGTCAATTTGGGGCGCGGCCGGTTTTAATATGATTTTATTTTTGGCAGCGATGGAGAGTATCCCGTCGAGTGTCTATGAGGCGGCCGATATCGACGGGGCATCGCCCTGGCGGCAGTTCTGGTCGATCACCATCCCGCTGATCTGGGAGGTGCTGTCGATCTCGATCGTCTTTATGGTCATTGGCGGTATGAAGGCTTTCGAGGTGATTTGGCTGTTGACCAACCAGACGCCGACGACCGACAACCACGTGATCGGCACTCGGATGGTGCAGGCGATGTTCGCCGAGTTTAAGGTGGGGGAGGCCACGGCCATCGCAGTATTGCTGTTTTTGATGGTCTTCTTTGGTACTACCGCCACCTTGCGGGCGATGAAACGAGAGGCGGTGGAGTTTTAATTATGGCCGACGAACGCAGATTCTCTGCCGCTAAGCCCTTGGTTTACCTGGCGCTTTGCAGTTACCTGGCCGTCGTGGTCTATCCGATGATCTGGCTGCTCTATACCTCGTTGAAGACCGATCGCGAGATCTTTCTCAGCCCTTTCAGCCTGCCCGAGTTCGATAATCTGCAATGGATCAACTTCATCAACGCCTGGACCAAGGGCCACTTCGGCGACTATTTCTTCAATAGCGTTCTACTGACGGTGGCGACGGTGGCTTGTTCGATGTTGTTTGCCTCGATGGCGGCCTATGCGTTGGCGCGCTTCAGCTTCCCGGGCGTCAAACCGCTGTTCTATTATTTTCTCGCCGGGCTAATGATTCCGCTGCAATTGTCGATCGTGCCGCTCTTTTTTCAGATGAAGGATTTTGGCCTGCTCAATTCACGTCTTGGGATCCTGATGGTTTATGTGGCGTTCGGTATGCCCTTCGCCATCTTTATCCTCACAGGTTTTTTTAAGTCGCTGCCCTCGAGTCTGCACGAATCGGCGCTAATTGATGGGGCTGGAGAGTTTCGCGCCTTTTGGTCCATTATGTTGCCGCTGTCGCGGCCGGGGCTAATCACGGTAGGCATCTTCTCTTTTTTGGCGACCTGGAACGAGTTTTTCATGGCCTTTATGTTTCTCTCCGGCGAAGGTTCGCAGGAGTTGCGCACGCTGCCTTTGGGCTTGGCCAATATTACCATCGTCAGCCAGTATCGCAGCGACTGGGGCATGGCTTTCGCCGGTTTGGTGTTGATTATGGCGCCGACGATGATGGTCTATGCTTTTTTGCAACAATATCTGACCAAGGGGATTACGGTTGGGGCGCTAAAGGGATAGGCTTATGCGCTATCGTAAACCCGTCGATATGTTGGCGGACTCGGCAATGAATGTATCTTTAATTTGTGGGCAATAGATACGCTACAAAGGAAGGAAATCGGATGAGTGAAAAACCGAATATTCTGGTGATAATGACCGATCAGCAGCGGGCGACAGCCAGCCATCTCTACGGTAATAGCTTCTGCGAAACGCCGTCGATGGCGCGACTTGCAAATGATGGCGTGTTATTCGAAAATGCGATTTCGCCGCATCCGCTGTGCGGGCCGTGCCGCGTCTCGCTTTGGACCTCGCAGTTTCCGCACACACATGGTGGGCGGCGCAATCAGACGCTGATGCCGGCGGGGGCGACGCATGCCTTTCAGTTGTGGAAGGAGGCGGGTTATACCACCGGGCTGATCGGCAAAAATCACTGCTTTGAACAGGAGGAGGACCTGGCGCTTTTTGACGTGTGGAACGATATCAGCCACGGCGGCAGTGGGCCGGATCCGACTAAGGGGATGGAGTGGTTCAGGCCGCAGGAGGGGCGAGACGCCGTTAAGAAACAGTTTCGCAATATGCAGCCGCAGAATCCACGTTTCGCTTATGGTACGACGGATCTGCCATTGGAGGATCAATCCTCGGGCTTGATCACCGGGCAGACCACGCGCTTTCTCGAACAGCACAAGGACGAGCCTTTTGCGCTGTGGGTATCGTTCCCGGATCCGCACGAGCCGTGGATGGTCGCGGAAGAATACGCGGCGATGTTTCCGCCCGACAAAATTGATTTGCCGCCCTGGCGCGAAGGAGAGTTTGACGACGAGCGGGCGCCGGAGCGCAATCGCGTGCTGTACGAGATGCTTGGAATAGAAGAGGAATCGTCTGAAGATATCTACGGACTAATGGCGGCCTATTTCGGCATGGTGCGTTTTATGGACGATTGCCTGGGGCAGATCCTCGACGCACTAGAGAGCAATGGTTTACGGGAAAATACGATCGTGGTGTTTTGCTCGGACCACGGCGACTTTATGGGCGAGCACCGCATGCAGTGCAAGGGGGGGGTGTTTTACGACAGTCTGACGCGGGTGCCGCTGATCGTATCGTGGCCGGGGCAGGTCGAGGCCGGGGTGCGCGATACCAGCATGGCCAATTTAGTTGATATTGTGCCGACTCTGTTGCAATTGCAGGGCATGGAAACGCCGAGGTCGATGCAGGGTGAGCCCTTGCCGACGGTGACGGACGCGACTCCAAGGGACGCGACTTTTTCCGAATATGGCTCGGGTGGGCCGCTTTTTACGATGGTTGATTTGGAAAAATTGCCCAAGCCTTGGGGGCGCAAGACGCTGATCGACACGCTGCAGTGGCGCGAGGCGGCGGGCCGCTGCAAAATGGTTCGCACCCGCGAGTGGAAATATGTGCACGATTCGATGGGCGACCGCGACGAACTCTACGATCTGGTCAACGATCCGCACGAGTTGGTGAATGTCGTCGACGAGGAAAAAAACTGCGAGGTCTTGGCCGATATGCGGCTGCGCTTGGCCGATTGGAGCATCGGCACCGAGGATTCGCCGCCAGTACCTTTACCCGATGCCAAGCACTATGATCTGGCGTAGAATTTCAGTGGACAGGCAGCTTTCTTTGGGGAGCATATCATGTAAGAGCGCTATACCTATAGCGACTTCGGGGGTGCCGATCGTCTGCGATTATACGGTCAACGGGGTGCGTTTCCGGGGGAGGGGGTATGGGCGGAGGTGAGGGCGTCTTTTTTCGCCGCAATGGCAGGGCACCGATCGGAGTTGTGGAGGTGATAAGCCATGGAAATTCGGGTGGCAGAGCAAGTCCGGTGCGTGGGATGTCGAGTTGCAAGGTGCCGGAAGGCGATTAGGCCTATTATTATTTGCGCTTGCGCCCGGTGGATGGTCATCGGGCGTGGTTGCGTCTGGTGTGGCTCGATTGGGCTAAATGAATAAAGGGATAAGGTCTTTGCGTGTGGCATCTGTACATCATCCGCTGTAGCGATGCCTCTCTTTATACCGGTATCACGACGGATATCGAGCGCCGGCTTAACGAACACGTGGGCCAGGGCAAACTGTGCGCAAAATATTTGCGCGGCAAAGACCCGCTGGAGTTGGTGTTTACTGCAGAGGCCGGTACGCGATCTGAGGCTTCGCAACTCGAAGCGAGGGTCAAGCGTTTGGCTAAGGCCGATAAGGAGCGCATCGTGAGCGGACAGAAGAATCTGGCCGATGTGGACGTTAGATAGATTGGGTGCTATTATCCTCCCATATGCAATGCATCGTGCTAATCTATCTCGTACTGCTCGGAAGTTGTGCGAATAATACCGAACCGCAGCTTGAAGAATGGGCCGACGGTGGTTATAAGGCGCGCCAGGTAAGTGCGTACGACATAGAGGGCAAGCGCACGGGGGCGACGACGCGCGCGACGGCGATACTCACATTGCAAGGCGGCGAGCGCTTGTATCTAGAACTCAAGGTGGACTACGATCCTCAACCGGTGCTCGGCGAGGGCAAGTGGCGGCTTGAAGGGGATCGCGCCGATTCGGGTGCGGTAATCGCCGAGGCGCTGAAATTTTTCGGCGGCCAGAGTGAGGGCCCCAGTCTTGGAGGGCGCTTCCTTTTACAGGGGAACGATCGTTTGCGTTTTCGAGTCGTATTACCGTTGAGGCCCATCGAAAGATCGAGGTGGAAAAATAGATGAAAGTATGTTTGTGGCGATATAAGAAAAACTCTATTGGCGTTGGCCCGATGGTCGGCAAGCGCATTTGTAGAAGGTTTAACGCAAGCATGCGATATGGCCTATTGGCGCTGATGTTGTTCTGTGTTAATGTCTCCGCGCAAGAGGCGGACTCCAGCCGGACGATTCTCTTTTACGGCGACAGCCTGACGGCCGGTTATGGCCTCGATCGCGAGCAGGCCTTTCCGGCGCTGGTGCAAGCGCGCATCGATTCATTGGGTTGGAACTTCGAAGTGTTCAACGCGGGGTTGAGCGGCGAAACTTCGGCGGGGGGGCTGCGCCGTATAGATTGGCTGATGCGGCGACCGGTTGATGTATTCGTACTTGAACTGGGGGCAAACGACGGGCTGCGCGGTATTGATCTGAAGAGTACCCGCAGCAATCTGCAACAAATCATTGACCGGGTTAAAGCGAAGAATCCCGATATCTCTCTAGTTGTCGTCGGTATGCAGATGCCGCCGAACCTCGGCGCGGAATATACAGAGGAGTTCCAGCGACTCTTTCCGGGATTGGCGAAAGAAAATGGTGCGGCATTGGTGCCTTTTCTCTTGGAAGGCGTGGCGGACAGACCCGAACTGAACCTGTCCGACGGCAATCACCCTACGGTCGAGGGCCATCGGATCGTTGCGGAAACGGTCTGGGCGACGCTCGGGCCGGTGCTCGAAACGTTGCGCCGCTAACCGATCTGGGGCGAAGAGTATAGCGCCATTAGCCGACCGAGCGCAGGACTTCGAGCGGCGGGCTGGAGTGGATACCCCGGCTCGACAGTGCGCCGATGGCCATCGTCAGCCCGCTGACCAGTACGAAGGCCAATGCCACCGGCAAGTAGTCGGGCACAAAGTCGATCTCAAAAAGAAAATTGCTCAAGCCCCAGACCCCGCCCAGTGCTAGCACTAAGCCCGTCGCGGCGGCGAACGATCCCAAAAACATATATTCGAGCAGCATGATCTTGACGACTTGGCTACGACTGGCGCCCAGGGTTTTGAGCAGCACGCTTTCCTGGATGCGCTGGTAGCGGCTGCCGGTGATCACGCCGATCAGCACGATCAGGCCGACCGCGACGCTGAAAAAGGCCATAAAGCGAATCACCAGAGAGACCTTGCCGAGAATATTGTCGACGGTGCTCAAAATACTGCCGAGGTCGATTACCGAGATATTGGGGAAGCGGCGCACCACATCGCGTTGCAGTGTGGCCATCTGTTCGGTGGAATCGGCGCGGGTGACGAGCACGTGGAATTGCGGTGCCGGTTCGAGTACGCCGGTGGGGAAGACCACCAAGAAATTCGGCATTACCCGTTGCCAGTCGACGGCGCGCAAACTGCCGACGACGACGTCGATCGGTACTCCCTGCACGTCGAAGGACAACCCATCGCCGATGCCGACCCCGAGAGACGAGGCGAGGCTCTCTTCGAGCGAGACAAAGACGGTGTCGCCGGTGCTGTGCCCGCGCCATTGGCCGGCAGTGATCGTCTCGGTTTCCGTCAGGTGGTCGCGGTAGGTCGAGCGGTATTCGTGGCGCAAGGCCCAGTTGCCGCGGCCACGGCCGCGACTGCGGGTCTGGCTGGTGTCGCGGCGAATTGTGCGGGCGGCCTGGCCTTTGACACTGTGGATCTGCATCGTCACGATGGGGACTTGCTGTAGGAGCGGCAGGCCGGCGGCCTCTATTTGTGCGTTTAGCTCTTGCCGCTGATCGGACTGGATATCGAAAAGCACGACATTGGGTTGCTCGTCGGAGCCGACGCTTTTGATGTGGGCCAGCAAGTTGGTTTGTGCGAGGAAGAGCGTGCTTAGTAAGAAGGTGCCCAGCCCTAAACCTAACATTAGCATGGTCGTCTGGTTATTGGGCCGGTAGAGATTGGCCAGACCCTGGCGCCAGATATAGCTCCAGGAGGAAGGAAAGAAGCGCCGGGCGCCATAGGTAATTGAACGGGCGACGAGGCCTAAAAGCGCGAAGGCTATACCGACCCCGCCGGCAAAACCGAGGGCTAATGGCCAGCGGTCGGTGAGGCGATAGGCGAAGAGCACGATGGCCAGGGCAATTCCTAGGTAGAGGATCCAACGCAAGGGGCCGGCGTCGGCTGGTTTGGCTTCTTCGAAAGAGGCGCGTAGTGTCAATAGCGGCGAGGTTTTGCGAATAGCTAATAGCGGCAGGGCGGCGAAGAGCAGCGAGATGCCGAGACCGAGGCCGAGACCTTCCAAAAGCGCAAAGACGTTGAAGCTCGGTGTTACTTCGAGCGGCAATACATCGGCGAGGATGCTGGGTAACGAGTAGAGCACCCCGAGGCCCAATAGGGCGCCGACGAGCGAGCCGATAAAACCCATCGCGCCTGCCTGAATTAGGTAAATCAGGAAGGTTTGGCGGGCGGTGGCGCCGAGGCTGCGCAAGATGGCGACGGTGGGCAGCTTCTGTTTGGTATAGGCGTGAATGGCGCTGGCCACGCCGACGCCGCCGAGCAGCAGGGCGATAAAGCTGCCGAGGTTTAGAAAACGGTAGAGATTGCCCAGGGTGCGGCCCAAGCGCCGTTTGCGGTCGGCGATCGTCTCGACGCGCAAGCGGTTGTCGCGGGTTTGTGGGCGAATGGCCTGTTCGAGGGCTTGGACATCGCGCCCGTCAGTGAAACAAAAAAAGGCGGTGTAGGTGACGCGGCTGCCCTTTTGGATCAGGCGGGTGCCTTCGAGATAGTCCATCGAGATATAGACGCGCGGCTGTATATCGCTGAAGAGCGCGTTTTCGCCGGGGATACGCAGCAGCCGGCCGCCAATGGCAAAGACCGTGTCGCCGATTTTGATCGAGTCGCCGACAGCGGCGCCGAATTGCAGCATCAGTGCTTCGTCGACGAGGGCTTCGGGTTTGCTGCGGAAGTTTTGTGCGGCTTGCGCGGGGGCTGTTTTGAGCTCGCCGTAAAAGGGGAAAGAGCCGGTCAGTGCACGGATCTGGGCCAGGCGGGTGTCCTGGCTTTTGGGTAGGTAGACCATTGAGTTAAAACTGATTTGCCGTGCTTGCGTACCGCCGATGGAATCGATCAACGCCTCGGCGTCTGGTGCGAAGGGCTGGCGGCTTTCGATAGTCATATCGGCGCCCAGTAGGCTGGCGGCCTGCTCGTCGATCGCGCCTTCAAGCGTTGCACTGAGGCTGCCCATGCCGACGAGTGCACCGATGCCGATGGTGATCGACGAGGTGAAGAGCAGTAGTTTACGGCGATGGCTGCGGCTGTCGCGCCAGGCCATTTTTATCAGCCAGGCGGTCATCGCGTGCTATCCTCGACAAGGTCGTCGGAGGCGATACGGCCGCCTTGCAGACGGATGATCCGCCGGGTGAGCCGGGCAAGGTCTAGGTCGTGCGTCACCAGTATCAGAGTCGTGGCTGCTTCTTCGTTGAGTTCGAAAAGCAGGTCCTGGACTCGGCCGCTGGTATCGTCGTCGAGATTGCCCGTAGGTTCGTCGGCGAAGAGAATGGTGGGACGATTGATAATGGCGCGGGCGATGGCCACGCGTTGCTGTTCGCCGCCCGAAAGCTGCGCGGGATAGTGATCGAGGCGATCGCCGAGCCCTACGCGTCCGAGTAGGTCGGCGGCGCGGGCGCGGACATTCTGCTCTTGGCGCAATTCGAGCGGGACCATCGCGTTTTCGAGGGCACTGAGGGTGGGGATGAGTTGGAAGCTTTGGAAGACAAAACCGACTTTTTCGCTGCGCAGCCGGGCGCGCTGGTCCTCGTCTAGATTGCCCAAGCTAACGCCGCCGAGTGATACCGTGCCCGAACTGGCGCGGTCGAGGCCGGCGCACAGACCTAAGAGCGTGGTCTTGCCGCTTCCGGAGGGGCCGACGATGGAGCTAGTGGTGCCCGCTTCGATGGCGAAGCTGACATCATCGAGGACGGTCAGGGCATTCGGTCCGTCACCGTATGTTTTGCTCAAGTGGTTTACATCTAGGGCAATCGCGTCGCTCATTGTCCCTCCTTTTCGGGCAGGCGTTGTAGGATTTTTAACAGTCGGTCGGGGTAGTCGGTGATCAGGCCGTCGACGCCGAGGTCGATTAGGCGTCGCATGGTATCGGCTTCGTTGATCGTCCAGGCGTGGACTTGTATGTTGTGGGCGTGTGCGCGTTCGATAAAACGCCGGCCTACCAAGTCTATGTTGCCCATCCGCAAGGGAAACTGGAAGGCTTGGTGTGTGGGGTGGTAAGCCGCGTCGAGTCGCAGCCAGTGCAAGAGCGTGAAGGCCAGGCTCGCGCTCGCAGGAGTCGATGTGGCTACAGTGGGGCACGCGTCCTTGAAGGCCTCCAATGGGCCGTTGCGAAAAGAAGCGACAGAGACCTGTTGTTCTAGCTTGAAGCGTTTTACTGTGCGACAGAGGGCCAGGGCCAATGTGTCGGAGTTGTCCTTGATTTCGATTAAGAAGCGAATCTGTGGGAAGGCGGTAAAAACCTCATCCAGAGTGGGTATGGTAACCTGCTTGTCGCGAAAGGGGTAGGTTTTTCCGTCTGGGCTGAAGTGGTAGCCGGCGTCTAATGATTGTAACTCACCCAGGGACAAGCGGTCGGCGCGGCCGCGGCCGTCGGTGGTGCGGTCGACTTTGCCGTCGTGTAGAATAATCAGTGCTCCATCGTTGCTTTGCCGCAGATCCATTTCGAGCACGTCGACGCGTAATTCGACCGAATGTGTAAAAGCGGCCATCGTATTCTCGGGGGCCAGGCCCTTGCCGCCGCGGTGGGCGATGACCAGAACGCGATCGTCCGCGAAATAGGGATGGGGCTTGAGTGGTTGTGCAGTGAGGGCGAAGGCGACAAAGAGCACAGCCGCCAGGCCCAGCAGTGCATAGAGCCCTCTTTTAAGATAATAGCGCATAGATTATTCAGGAGTTTCCATCGCTTGGGTATCGTGCGGGAATATACCAAGTCGGCGGATTCGAGCAAGCCCTTAGCGGATGTTATATTTTATATAATCATGCGGATTAGCGAGATAAAAAAAGATATGATTACATACGTTTCATTAGACACACTATCGTTTACAATGATTCCCATGTTTTTTAAAAAGTCACTACACTTCCAAGGTTTTGTTCTAATGGCGAAATCACTTGCGAGTCGATGGTATTGCATCGATGATCGTTGAGCCTTCGACTTATCGGCCGCCCTGGTATTTGCCCGGCCCCGACCTTCAGAGTATTGCACCGCAGATCGCGCGCAATTTGCCGCCGATAGATTATCGCCGCCAGCGAATCGATACGCCCGACGGCGATTTTCTCGACCTGGATTGGGCGGAAGTCGGCGCGGCAAGGCTGGTGATCGTCGCGCACGGGATGGAGGGCCATTCGCGACGGCCCTATATATTGGGCATGGTCGGCGCCTTTAACCGCGCGGGTTGGGACGGGTTGGCGTGGAATATGCGCGGTTGCAGCGAAGAGTCGAACCGCACGCCGGCCTTTTACCACGCTGGTTTGACCGATGACCTCGCGGCAGTGGTCGCCGCCGCGCTCGTTTATAAAAAGTACGGGGCGATCGCGCTCGTCGGATTTAGTTTGGGCGGTAGCCTGAATCTGAAATACTTGGGCGAGCGGGGCCGAGACGCGCCGATTGTGGCTTCGGTCAGTTTTTCCGTGCCGATCGATTTGGCCGACTGCGTGGAGCAGTTGCACCGCCGTCGCAATGCCTTTTATCTCAGCCGTTTTTTGCGCCGCTTCCGCGCCAAAGTGCGCAAAAAAGCGGTGTTGATGCCCGAAGCGATCAGTGCCGAGGGGGTCGAGTCTATCCGCGATATCCGCGCTTTTGACAGGCGTTATACGGCGCCACTGCACGGTTTTACGAGCGTGGAGGAATACTGGCAGCAGAATAGCTGTTTGGGGTTTTTGCCGGGGATCACTGCGCCGTCGCTTATCGTCAATGGACGTAATGACCCATTTTTGGGGGCGAAATGTTATCCGGTGGAGCAAGTTAAAGGCTTATCGCAGGTCTTTTTAGAAATGCCAGAGGGCGGAGGGCACGTGGGCTTTCCGGCGGGCGGCGGCGCTTGTTGGTCGGAGGCCCGGGCGTTGGAGTTTATTACAGGCGGAGAGGCGGGTGGTCAACGTCGGTAGGGCGGATTATTTGTCTCTTTGGGATCGATCATGGGCTATGCCGAGCGGGAGAAAATTGTGGTTTGATTGCGCTGGCCTTCAATCCGCGCCGCAGACCTCGACCGACGCCACCTAGGTCGGGCACAGGCGGGTCGTCAGGGTGTAGGCCAATGCGCACCCCTGCATCCTCGGCGACCGGAACGACTTCGCGAATGAACCGGGCCAATGTCGCCCAGATCTCGTCTTCGTCGTAAAATCGGTCGTTGGAAAGGGGCAGGTCCTTAGGCGAGTGCAAGGTCGAATTCGCGGGTTGGGATGCCGCGTGTCTGACCGACGGCCGTTTGGTAATAGGGCAGCTTTTATTTTGCTATAGGTTGCGAGTGTCTTGTTTTATATTGGGCGACAATAATTATTAGTAACCGTTTTCGAGACTTAGTCTAGATGAAGGCGGTTAATAATTGCCGGACATTCGCGCCGAGGTTATGTAGGTCATAGCCACCCTCTTGGACTAATAAAGTCGGCACGCCGGCAGTGGCGATTCTTTCGCCGATTTGCGCCACGCCTTCTGTTGTTATGGCCCAATCTCCGAGTGGGTCTTCCCGACAGATGTCCAGGCCAGCGGATACGATCAAATACTCGGGGGCGAAGTCTTCGATACAATGCAACGCCTCATCGAGGGTTTCGATATAGGCCTTGTCCCCGGTGTTCGGCGGCAAGGGGAAATTGCGTGTCTTACCCACTCCGACTCCTTTGCCCCTTTCATCGGCATACCCCCAATAGAGCGGATATTGATAGTCTGGATCGGCGTGGATGGAGACGAAGAACACCTGGTCCGAGTCGTAAAATATATCCTGGCTGCCGTTGCCGTGGTGGTAGTCGATGTCGAGAAGGGCGACGCGGCCATGCGCGGCGAGTTTTTCGGTAGCTAGCGCGGCGTTGTTGAGATAGCAGTAACCACCGAAATAGTCGCGGCCGGAGTGGTGGCCGGGCGGGCGACAGAGGGCGTAGGCGGATCGTGCCCCTTCAAGCAGACAGTCGGCGCCGGTTAGGGCCGAGCCAGCGGCGGCTAGCGCCGCGTCCCAAGTGCCTGGAGTAAGGGGCGTAGTGTCAAATGCGTAATAACCGGCTTGTGCTTTAAGGGTTACTGGACGCCGGCCCCGGCCGCGCGACGGAAAAGTCGTCGGCGTTAGTTCGACCGTGTGGGATCTTTGCCCGGCATAGACTTGGGCGAGAAAGTGCAGGTAGCCCGTATCATGGATCGCTTCGAGCGCGATGGGGTCGATCGTTTCGGGCATCTCGATCTCGAACGAGGGGTCGGAGGAAAGAGTGGCGGCAATCCCGGTGGCACGGCGGGCGCATTCGGGATAGGGAATCGCGCCGGCATTGGTGAATTCGTTCTCGGGGTCGTGGACTTGGTGTTCGGGGGAATAGAAAACCTTCATGATTTGTATTCCTCGGCGAGCAAGCCATAGATGGCATGGTCGACGAAGCGGTCGCAGATCCACTCGGCCTGGCGCAACTGGCCTTCTAGCTGAAAACTCAGACGCTCCGGGATAGCGCGGCTGGGCGCGTTGTCTACGGCGCAACGAATTTCGACGCGATTAAGGTCTAAATCCGTAAAAGCGTGCTCTAGTAGTGCGCGGCAACAGCGGGTCATTATGCCGGCGCCTTGGTGTTGTTCGTCGAGCCAATAGCCCATTTCTCCGCAGCGCGACCCCCAGGAAAATTGGTTAAAGCCGACGACGCCGACTAAGGCCTCTTGTTGCCAGATGCCCATATCTAGGCCTTCTCTATTGGCATAGCGCTCGCGCGAGCATTCGATGAAATCACGGCTATCGGATTCGCGGGTATTGTCGTCGAGCCAGGGTAACCAGGGCCGCAAATAGGTCCTGTTTTTTTCGATGAGGGCATTGAGCGATGGCGCTTGGTGGCTTTCCATCCGCTGTAATCGCAGTGTCTGGTCGACGGTGAGAGAAAGCATTAGGGATTGTCGTGGGGCTTCATTGCGATCGCTCTCCGGCCAGCAGTGAATAGATGGCCATGTCTTGGGCTGCTCCCTTGATAAACTCGTATTCTCGCAACAGGCCTTCCGCTTGAAAGCCGAGTTTGTCGAGCAGGGATTTGGAAGCCGTATTTTGCGGGAAGGTCAGCGCCTCGACTCGGTTGAGGCCCATGGCGGTAAAACCGAATGTAAGCACGGCGGCCAACGCTTCTGCCATCAATCCACGACGCCAGTGGTCGCGAGCTAGGTCATAGCCTACCAGGCCGCGACGGGCGGGTTGGACCCAGAGATTATAACCACAGGTGCCGATTAGATTGTCGGGGGTTTCGTTTAGGGCCAGGCCCCAGCGCAGGCCGATTCGGTGATCGAAACGCCGTTGGAATCTTTCGATCAATTCTTCGGCCTGTAATGGCTCGGTGAAGGTGTCGAGGTCGTAGTAGCGGGTGACTTCCGCATCGCCGAAAAGGCCGAAGACGGCTGCCGCGTCTTCGGTGCGGATCTGGCGTAGCGTCAACCGCGGAGTGCTAAGTGTCGGGAAGGCGGTGAATATTTCGTCAGCGCTCATATATGCCTCTCGCAGATTGGCGATAATAGCGGACTGAGACTGCAACGGTGGTTGTAGTGTGCAAGAGGCTTTGCGTTGTGTCGGCCAAATCGAGAGTCCGACATAACGGGGTAGGGTTGGTGTGCATTTATTCGTCGAATCAAGGTATTGGGGGAAGATACGGCGTCGGTTGTGCCTTGGCCAGCAAGAGTGCAGAGGAGATTCGGGGGCAGCGTGTAGAGATAATAAGCGGATGTGCTTTCGACGAGTTGAAAAAAGGCGTTGGTGCTGAGGATGCGCTCCTGCAGCTTTTGCGGGGCAGGTGCTTAGAGTTCGGTGTGGTCTCCCCAGGAGCGATCGTTACGCATCGAACCTTTGCAGGTGGCCAAGGTGAGAGGGGTC
>Ga0114999_10005218_pt1 | contig 15388 bp, 7 predicted proteins | sample ArcticOcean_MG_C_3_FD_89820 | JGI IMG/M metagenome (GOLD analysis project Ga0114999, IMG submission 89820) | Marine microbial communities from western Arctic Ocean - ArcticOcean_MG_CB8_126 | ecosystem: Environmental > Aquatic > Marine > Oceanic | place: Arctic Ocean: Canada Basin | collected...
CGGAATGTCCTGCGAAAATGGTGCGCCCGGAGGGATTTGAACCCCCGACCTACGGGTTCGAAGCCCGGCGCTCTATCCAGCTGAGCTACAGGCGCACATTGTGTTTGCAACAACTTATAACGTTCGTCCTCAGTATTGGGCGGGTCGGTGCTACCGCTGTTCGCGCTCCGCACTTCCGTCCTTCCCAAAGGAATCGGCATCATATCATCGAGTCGCATCAGTTGTTCCGCAGGTATCAGGTCCTCACCTCGGTTCGGCGTACTGCAGGACCGCGCGTACGTCCGCGGTTGGACCTCTTCGCAGGGCGGACCACAGGTCACTCACCTCGGACAGCCGGTCAAAGATGTTGGTTGCCGTGAAGTCGGACGGGACGAGACCGTCGTGGACCTCGCCCATGGCGATGAGTGTGTCCCGACACCATTGCGACACGTCTAAATCCTCGTGGTGGTGGTCTAGCGAACCTCCTGAACGACATTCGGCGACACCCTCACGGCCACCATGAGCACCGATCTCGAGGGTTGGTGTCATGTCGCTGCCATCACCACGGTTGCCAGACCGCGAGGAGAGGGTATGCTCGCGACATGACGTTTCGTTTTGTGCACGCCGCTGATCTGCACCTGGACAGCCCGTTCAAGGGCGTCCGCGAGACGGAGGCGCGTGTGGCGGACGTCCTGCGGCGCGCCACGTTCGAGGCGTACGAACGGGTGATCGACCTCTGCGTCGACCGCCGGGTGGATGCGCTGCTGGTGGCCGGCGATGTCTTCGATGGGGCCGACCGTAGCCTGGCGGCACAAATCCAGTTCGTGCGGGGGCTCGAACGGCTGCATGAGGGGGGCATCCGGGCGTTCATCTGTCACGGTAACCACGACCCGCTCGACGGCTGGGGGGCGCGCTTGAAAATGCCGCCCAGCGTGTATCAGTTCGGCGAGCACGCAGAAGCGGTGCCGGTCGACCCGCAATCGTCCGCCGGTCCTGTCGTCTGCGGCATCAGCTACCCGACACGCGAGATGCGGAGCAGCCTGGTACCCGGGTTTCCGGTCCGCGAGCCCGGTCGGGTCACGATTGGAATGCTCCACGCCAACGTTGGGGCCAGCACCGGCCACGAAGCCTATGCGCCGTGCACCGTCGAGGAACTGGCTGCCACCGGCTATGACTACTGGGCGCTGGGGCACGTGCACACCCGCGCCATCTTGCGTGATGCGTCGCCTCTGGTGGCGTATCCCGGCAACACGCAGGGGCGTCACCCGAACGAGCGCGGGCCGCGCGGGGTCTACCTCGTCGAGGTCGATGACCAAGGGGCCCAGGTGACGATGTCACCGGAGTTCGTCGCCACAGACAGCGTGCGCTGGGAACAGGTGGATCTGCAGATTGACGACATCGAGGACGACGGCGCCCTGTTTGGTCGTCTTGAGGCGCTCGTTGACGACCTCGTGACCCAGGCGGACGACCGGCATCTGATCTATCGCGTTCGTCTCGAAGGTCGCGGGCCGGTCCACGAGTCGCTCGCCCGCTCGGGCAGCATCGAGGACCTCATCAGCCAGCTCAACGGGGTGTGTGGCAGTCGCGAGCCGTTTGCATTCTGTGGGGGAATCCTGAATGAGACGAGGTCCCGGCTCGACCGGGCGGCGCTGGCCGAGAGCAAGGACTTCATCGGCGATTTCCTGGCGTTGAGCAATTCAGCGTCGGCGGACGGGGCCCTGGTTGCCGAGCTGGAGGAGGAGCTGGCACCACTCTACGACAACGCGCGGGCTCGCAAATTTCTCGGTAACAGCCTGCCGGCGACCGACGACATGCGTGACCTTGTGGCGGCCGCCGAGGAAGTCGCGCTCGGTCTGCTCATAGACGACGCCGAAGGCGTGGCCGAAGCCGACGAGGCCGGCAGCTAGACCCGGTCCCACGCCATGAATATCGATCGCGTTCACATCGACGGCTTCGGTGACCACGGTGCGACGTCGCTGCCCCGGTTCGAGACGCCAGTCACGATCCTCTACGGTCCGAATGAGGCGGGAAAGAGCACTCTGCTGGCCTTCATCCGGATGGTGTTGTTCGGATTCCCGCGGCTTGGTGCCGCCGACCACTTTCCTCCGCGTGCCGGCGGCAATCACGGTGGCCGTATCGATCTGGTCACCGACGCGGATGAGCGTTTTACCGTGGAACGCCATCGCGGGAAGAAGGGCGGCCCGGTGATGGTCACGGGCGCGGACGGCTCACCCGTTCACGACTCCGTGCTGTCCCGTCTGCTGGGGCACGCCCCGGCGTCGACCTTCACGTCGGTGTTCGCCTTCGACCTCGACGACTTGCAGCGACTGGAGTCGGAGGAAGAGAACGGCATCAACAGCCGTATCTACAGCGCCGGCACCGGCGCGGCGCGGCTGCCGCGGGCGCTCAGGCAGCTCAAGAAGCGCGCAGACGACATCTATGCGCCGCGAGGTTCGAAGCAGCCGGTTGCCCAAGTACTGACCGAGCTGCAGGAGGTTGAGGGCAAGCTGCGCGAGGCCCAGTCTCAGGCGCAGGAATATGGCGACGCGATGTCTCGCAGCGCCGAACTGGTGGAAGAGGCCACGGAGCTTGAGAGCCAGGTGGTTGCGGCACGCGCCCGCGTGGAAGAGCGTCGGCGGCGGCAGCGGACGTGGGACGAGTGGGTGGCGCTGCTCGATGTCGAGGCGCGTTTGTCGGAGATTCCCGACCGCACCGGGTTCCCCGACGACCCGATCGTCAGGCTCGACGAATTGGAGGCGCGGCGGCGTGAAGCCGACGAACTGGTGGCTGCGGCCCGCGACAAGCTGACGCGCGCCCGGGAACTGGCGGACCGTCCGGTCGAGGGTAAGGCGCTGCTTGGTGACACCGCGGCGGTCGAGGCGATTCGCCGGGGACGTAGCGGCTTCGACGCGTCGGTGCGCGACTTTCCCAAGCGTGAATCGGAGCTGCGCACCGACGAGACCGACCTGACGCACGCCCTGAACGAGCTGGGCTCGGGATGGGACGAGACGCGGCTCGCGGTGTTCGATACCTCCATTCCTCGCCGCGATGAAGTCGCGCAGTGGAAGTCGAGGCTGGCCTCGCCACGTGACGGCCTGCGAGAGGGGGCACGCGAGGCAGACCAGGCGAGCAAGAGCATCAACGACGCGGATCAGCGGGTCGAGGAGGCACGGGAACGACTGGCCAAGTGTGACTCCGGTACGCCCGGCCAGCTTTCCCCTGATTCGTTGAAGGCGCGGCGCTCGGCGTTGCCAACCGCGCGCAGCCGTCTCGTCGAATATGACCAGGCTGCTCAGCGACACCGTGACCTTGAAGCGCAGACGGGCGGTGGGTCCGGGCCGACCGCTTCCAGGCGGCGTCTTGCCGTGCCAGGCGTGCTGGCCGTCCTAGGCGTGCTGCTGCTGGCATTTGGGCTCGCCTCGGACCGCGAGATGTCGACGCTCATGGCCGGCGCCGCGCTCGTGGCTGCGGCGGTGGTGGCGTACGCACTCACGTCGTCATCGACCGCAGGCCACACGGAAGGTCGGACCGTGGACCGGCTAGTGAAGGAGGCGCGTCGCCGTGCCGACGAGCAACGGACGGCGTTCGTAGCCGCGCTCGGACCGCTCGGCCTCGACATGGACCGCGATCAGCTCCCCGGACATGACCAGATGAATGCGGTCGAGACGGAACTCGCACAGGAAGCCGAGCGACACCGGGACCGCGCACGGCTCGAGTCTTCGCGGCGTGACGCGGAGCAAGACGCCGTGCGACTGCGGGACCGTGTGGACGCCGCCGTCCGCCAGCGAGACGAGCAGCAACAACTGGTCGCGAAGGCCGAAGCTGACTGGTCGACCTGGCTTCGTGAGCACGGTCTTCCGGAGACGCTTGCCCCAGACACGGTCCCCGAGCTCTTCTCGCGTGTCGAGACCGCGCGCGTCGTGGCCCGTGCCGTCAGCGAGAAGCGCGATCGTATCGCAGCCATTCAGAACGACATCGACACCTACGGTGCCGACGTCAGGGACGTCGCCGATGCGCACCGTGATGCCGGCGTGAACCTCGCGGGCGATGACGCCCCACTGGCGGTCGCCCAGGCCGCCGACCGGCTCGTTGAGCGATTCGACCAGATTCGTGAGGCAGTGGCCGCCCATACGGCAGCAGAGCACGCCGCCGGGGATTGCGACGCCAGCTTGAAGCAGGCCACGGCCCGGCGGACGAGCGAGGACAACCGCCTCCGCGAGTTACTCTCCCGCGCAGAGACGGACGACCCCGAAGAGTTTCGGCTGCGTGCACGGCGGCAGCTCGAACGCCAGGGCCTCGACGAGACACGCCAGCGGCATCTGTCCAGCCTGCGCGCCAGCTGGGGCGGCGAGCGAGATCTCGACGCCGTGCGAAGCGCGTTCGCGTCGACGACGAAGGAAGAGATCGGCGACGAGCTTCGGGGGGCCGAGTCAACGCTCGAGGAGCTGATGCAACGCACGACCGACCAGACCGAAGAGCGCGGGCGCCTGCAGGAGCGGATGCAAGCACTCTCCAGCGACGAAGCCTCATCACGGCTCCGGGGGCGTCGCGAGGAGCTCGTCGAGAAGCTGAGAGTGCTCGCGGCTGAGTGGTCAAAGCACGTCGTGGCGCGATCCCTGCTCGTCCGAGCCCGCAACCGGTATGAAGAACACCGCCAGCCCGACGTCGTGCGTCGTGCGCAGACCTTCTTTCACGGCCTGACCGGTGGCAGATATCCGAAGCTGCACGTCACGGTGGGGGAGCAGGAGATCACCGTGATTGACGAGACCGGTGTGCGGAAGACGCCCGAACAGCTCAGCCGAGGGACCTACGAGCAGCTCTACCTCGCCCTCCGCTTTGGTCTCATTCAGAGCATGGGCAATGAAACAGAGCGCCTGCCAGTTATCGTCGACGAGGTGCTCGTGAACTTCGACCTCAAGCGCGCCCGCCGCGCGGCCGCCGCCTTCGTCGACCTATCCCGCACGAACCAAGTGCTCGTCCTGACCTGCCACCAGTGGATCGTCGATCTGTTCAAAGAGGCCGCGCCTGACTCCGCCCTTGTCGACCTGTCCGCGTTCCGAGCCGCGCCGTAGCAAGAGCCGTCCGGCCTGCCCAGCCAAGATACAATCGGCCGATGTGCGGGCGCGCCTACGAGACCTACACCGACGAGGAATTGGCAATTCAATATCTGAACGGGAGGCCCCCCAATCTCGACTGGATGCGCCTGAACTTCAACATGACGCCGACCCAGCATTCTCCCGTCGTCGTGGTGCGGCACGGCGAGCCCACGGTCGACCGGTTCCGGTGGGGCCTGGTACCTGTCTGGGCGAAGAGCGTGAAGGCGGCGGCGAAATACTCCCTGATCAACGCGCGCGGCGAGGAGATCATGGAAAAGCGGAGCTACGCCGAGGCCTTCCAGCGGCGGCGGTGCGTCGTGCCGCTGTCCGGGTTCTACGAATGGAAGCGCGAGAGCAAGACCAAGCGTCCCTTCGCGATCCACCTGCGCGACAATCCGATCATGTCCGTCGCAGGTGTGTGGGAACGCTGGCAGCCAGACGCCGAGGCGGAGGCGGTTCATTCCTTCTCCATCGTGACCACGTGGGCCAACACCTTTATGGCCGACATTCATGACCGGATGCCGGTGATCCTTGATGGGCCGGACGTCGAGCATTGGCTCGACCCAGAGGTGCAGGAGCCCGAACGGATGCTTCCACTCCTACGCCCATGCCCGTCGGAGTGGCTTACGGCCTACGAGGTCTCGACGGCGGTGAACTCGTCACGGGATAACTCGCCAGATCTCTTGCAGCGGGTTTCGGACCAGGCGTGACGAAAATAGACGAAAGCTCGACCGATTCGAGGATTGGGATTCGTATCGCGGACTTCCGATTACACAGCGCTCCATCGAGTCGACCCGGAACTATGTGATCCGACTGGCCATCATGTGCCTGAATGTCCCTCTGGATGCGTGAGCTTCTCCAGCAGCCCCGTCTGGCGAGGTGGACGCTTCTGGCAGGCAGCCCGCAAGGCCCCCTCGTCCGCCACGATCAGAATCCGTGATCGAGCCCGAGTCACTCCGGTGTAGAGCAGCTCGGGTCCGGTCAATTCGTGCGCTTGTGGCGGCAGCACTAGAAGCACCGATTCGAATTCGCTGCCTTGTGATCGGTGCACGGTCATGGCCCAGGCGGTGTCGTGGCTGGGCAGAGCAGCGAGCGGGACGGTGCGCGGTTCCTGGAGGCCGTGGAACCAGGCGGTGATGCCGCGCCCATCCTGTCTGTTCAGGAGTACGCCGACATCGCCGTTGAAGAGTCCGCTGTGGGGATCGTTGGCGGTGACCAGCACGGGGCGTCCGTGGGCCCATTGGCCTGCGGGTAGGCCCTCGCGGCGGAGTCTGGACTCGACGCGGGCGTTGACGCCTTCGACGCCGTAGGGGCCCCGGCGGAGGGCGCACAGGATGCGAATGCGGGCCAGCGCGGCGAGGGCCTCGTCCGGAGTTGACGCTCGGACGACGGCCATGATCTGAGGCCAGACCTGTTCCAGGGCGTCGTTCACCTGTGCGGAGGAGTAATGGAAGAGTTCCTCTCGATGGTCTTCGTTTGTCAGGGTCTGTAGCGTGGTCTCACCGTCGTAATTGCGAATGGCGGCGGCGAGGCGGCTGATACCTGGCTGCGACTCGAATCGGTAGTTGCGGTCGAGCTCGGCGTGGCAGTCGGCCAGGGGACCATAGGCTGCAGTATCGCCTCTACTGGCGGCCGCGGCGATCATCTCGGCCAGCACCCGGCCGGGTTGCACGCTTTCGAGCTGTCTGTGGTCGCCGAGCACGACGAGGCGAGTACCGCGGCCGAGGGCGGACAGCAGGCGGTCCCAGAGGACGAGGTCGAGCATGGAGGCTTCGTCGACGACCACGACGTCATAGGGCAGGGGATTGCCGGCGTGGAATAGGCAGCGGTCTGTGCGCGGATGCCAGCGGAGCAGCCGATGCAGGGTTCGGGCCTGAAACGCGGCTCGCTCGAGCCGGGGACGGACACTGGCCAGCGGTCCGTCAAGCTCCCTGGCGGCTTGGGCGATGGCTTCTCCGAGGCGGGCCGCGGCCTTGCCGGTGGGTGCGGCCAGCGCGACGCGGATACCGGGCTCTCGGCTTGCCAGCAGGGCGAGCAGTTTCGCGGCTGTGGTGGTCTTGCCGGTGCCGGGACCGCCGGTCACCAGGGCGAGGGACCGACGTAGACCTAGCTCTGCCGCGCGCCGTTGAGCCGACTCTGGGTTGGGAAAGAGCTGGGCAAGATCGCCAGCGTCGCCAGGGGGAACCTGTTCATATTCGCTGGCCAGTTCCCGCAACCTGGCGGCCACCCGGGCCTCCGCTTGGTCCAGTCGCCAGGACTGCAGCCGGGTGCCACGCAGGACCAGTGGCGCGGGTCGGCTGCCGTGGCTGCCGCTCGTGACGGCGGCGCTGCCGGTAAGAATGCCGGCTTCTGCGTCGGTCAGCTCGAGCGAGGTGTGACCGGCGGCCCACGAGGTAAAGAAGCGTTCCAGCACCGGCGCGGCCGCGTCGGGAAGGTTCCACCGGCGCTGCAACATCTGGATGGCGGATCGGCTCATGCTGGGGCCTCCCTGCCTGGGCTGATCGCGCTCCCGAACAGCCCGTCGAGATCGTCTAGCAACGCCTTGGGCGGCGCTATTTCGAGCACGCCCTGGTTGGTTTCGGGGAGGACGCCACGCAGAAACAGCAGGCTTCCTGAGACGGCCTGCAACCCGGAGTTATGGAGACGCAGGTAGCGGCGCAGGGCGACGAGATATAGATGAATCTGGAGCAGGTAGTGCTGCCCGGCCGCGCACCGCCACATCGCCGGCCGGCTGTAGTCGGCGTAGCGCGGCCCCAGATAGTTGCTCTTCCAGTCGACGACGCCCCAGTGGTCATCGGCCCGCACGAGGCGGTCGATATACCCGGTCAGCATGCCGGACAACGCCTGGCCTGGCAGACCCGCAAGGTCGAGCGCATAGTTGCGTTCGTCGTCGTTCCTGGCATGACGGGCAAAGATGTTCGACAGCGCATGGCCAGTGATGCCGGCTTGACCCAGGGGTAGGAGGAACTCCCATTCAGACAGACTGGTGTCCGAGGCGGCCGTCTGGAGGCTGACGTCCAGGCTGTCGAGGCGGGTGCTCTTGAGATCGTCGAGTGTGTGCCGCACCGCCTCCACGGCTTCTTGGGAATAGAGCCGATGCCGCTGCAGGGCACGGTCCACCAGCGCCGAGGTGTCCTCCTGGAAATTCCACTGCTCCAGCAGCTCGTGCAGGCAGTTGCCGGCGTGGGTGCCGCGAGCGAAGGCGGCGAGGGGCACGTCGGCGCCGGCGCCTTCTGGCTCCAACATCGCTTCCGTCATCACTTCCACCGTCGCATCCACTACAGCGTCACTGCGTTCCCGTTCCTCGTGCCGGCCATGGGCCAGCCGCGAGAAGCTGGTGAGGTGCCAGGCCCGCAGGTCGAGTGCGGGGGCGCGGCGCGCGTGCATGGCGGCTTCGGCATGGCCGCCGCCTGTCCAGATCGTTTCGCTGGGCGCAGGCGGGACAGACACGGTGATGACGTCTGGCTGCGTCTCTTGGAGGCGGCGCAGCGTGTCGCCGTGCTCGCATCCAGAGGTGCTGTGCTTCCGGATGGCGGTGGACGCGTACCAGTCTTCCAGGCTGTCCACGAGTTCGTCTGTTCGCAGCAGCCAATCGAGCGAGGTCGGGGGCAGAGTCGACTTCGCGGTGTACCCCAGGGGTCCGGCCAGCAGCGTCACGCGGCGGCGGGCGCGGGTCAGGGCCACGTAGGCCAGGCGCAAGTCTTCGAGCAGGCGCTCGGCGGTCACGGCGCGAAGCTCTGCCTGGTTGTCCCGCTGTGTACCGTCGGCCAGCATCCAGCCGTCGTCACGGCGCACCAGCAGACGTTCACTGGTACCGGGGTCCGGCAGCACCGACCAGAGGTAGGGGCAAAACACGAAGTCAAATTCCAGCCCCTTCGCTCGGTGCACGGTGACCACTTGCACGGCGTCGCCGTCTACGTCCAGGCGGCGCAGGCGTTCATCCGCCGGGCGGGCCTCAGACATTCGCTCGCCCTCGAACCATTGCAGCAACTTTTCGGGGGTTCGCTGGCCCTCGGCCTCCCGCGCCTGCAGCAGTTCCTCGAGATGTCGCAAATCGGTGAGATGTCGCTCGCCACCGGGCGCACGGGCGAGCCGAAGCGTGGCCTCGGCTTGGGCTTCTAGGCCGGCCATCAGGGCGGCAATGCCTCGACGTCGCCACACGTCTCCCCACTCCGAGAAGCTGGCCAGCCGCTGATCCGTATCCGCACTCGTGAGGTCGGCCAGCATGGCCGAGTCGTAGCCGAACAGGCGGGTCGCCATGGCGGCCCGTCGCCATCCGGGATGGGTGGGTGAGAGCACCGCCTTCAGAATGGACGCGAGGTCGGACGCCGTTTCGCTTCGCATGACGTCGCCGTCGTCGCGAATCACGGTCGGTATGCCCCGCGCGCGCAACGCCCCGTAGACCAGCTGCGCTTCGCGATTGGTGCGGGTCAACACGGCGACGTGCGCCGGCGTGACCGTTTCCGCGGCGGCGCCCGCCGCTGAAAGCGTCCGGCCCAGCAGATCCACGATAGCCGCGGCGGTGCAGGCTGCCGCGCGCTCTCGGCGCGGCTGGGCACGCATCCACTGCTCGCTGTCGGCGTCGGGCACCACCCATGCCACGAGTCGACCGTGCCCGTCGGCGGGCAGGGGCAGGTCTGCATCCTGGCGGGCGGCCGTCGCCTCTGGATGCACCAGGGCGGGGTTGCCGAAGGCCCGGGGCCGTCCGAAGAAGGTGTTCAGGGCCACCACCAGGCCGTGGGCCGACCGGTAGGTCGTGGCCAGGTCGCTCACCCGAGCCTCATCCGTTGGCCGGGCCGACAGATACGCGTCGAGGTCTCCACCGCGAAAGCTGTAGATGGCCTGCTTGGGATCACCCACCAGGATGAGCCGTCCGCGTCCGGTCCCGCGGTCGAAGATGGCCCTGAATATTTCAAGCTGCTGCTGGTCGGTGTCCTGGCTCTCGTCGATCAGGCCCACTTTCCATTTGTCAGACAGGCGCCGCGTGAGAGCGACGCGGTTCGGCCCCAAGCACAGGGCTCGGTGCAGCGTCTGAATCAAGCCATCGAAGGTGACGGCGTTGTCGCGTCGCAGACTTCGCTCGAATCGTTGCCCCGCCGCCTGGTCGAGGTGCGCGAGCCAAGCCCAGCCGGTGGTGCCGACGGTGGCCTGCACCGCTTCAGCGGTGGCCACGAGTGGCAATGCGCCAGCCTTATCCGAGGCGGCCTTGCCCACCGCACCTTTCCGGCCAAACCAGGATGCCGCGCCAGCCAAGCGTTCGGCGACAGAAAAGATCTCCACCGGGGGCTGTTGCGGGTCCAGGGCCTCGAGCAGGGTGTGCCAGGCGTCGAGTTGGGCCACCGAATCGGCGCCTGGGTTCTGTTTGGAGTTGTTCAGCTGCACCGTGTCCCGGTCGGCAATCTCCCGCAGGCGGCCAATGTCGGCGCGGGCATCCTTCAACGCCTTGAGCGTCTGCGCCACCCGGTTGCGCGCCTCCTGCAGCGACGGAGCCTCCGGTGCCATGCGGGTCGACGGCCGCTGGGTCAGCGAGCGCCACGCCTTGAGATCGCCCTCGACCGACCACTTGCCAAGAGCCGCCACGGCGGCCAGCAACGAATCGGCGGCGAGGTCGGTGCGCCACGTGTCCTTGACGGCATCCGACTTCAGCTCGCCGGCGTCCGGCAGCACGTCGAATCCGGCGGGCATGCCGCACAAAAAACTTTCGGACGCCAGCACCTGCTTGCAGAAAGAATGGATGGTCGACACCGCAAGCTGGTCGCTCTCAGCCAGTGCCAGACGCAGACGTAACATGGCCGCGTCCCGTTCCGGAGCGGCAAGGGCGCCGAGGCGGTCCAGCAGAACACGAATGCCCTCCTCGCCGTTCCCGGGCCGGGTGTCTGCGTCGGCATGGGCCACCAGGGCCGCCAGTTGGCGTCTGGTCCGCTCGCCCAGCTCGCGGGCCGCGTCCTCGGTAAAGGTGACTAGCAGGACCTCGCCGATGTCGCTGACGACCCCGTCTACAAGCAGGCGGGGCAGTAGGTGGGAGATCGTCCAGGTTTTCCCGGTGCCCGCGCTGGCTTCGATGACCGACAGGCCCGTGGGCACATCGGTCAGGTGGAGATGGAAGTTAGCCATCCGTCAGCCCCGCTTTCGATGTGGACGCGGTGTTCGCGAACCAGACTTCCACCGGGTCGAAAACCTCGGCGGCGAGGCGGCGCCACTCGTCGAAGATGACCTCGGCGAACGGGTCCCGATCGCGCCACGCCAGTTGGGCCGAGGCACTATCGCCCTCACCGGGTGGGCCCTTGGGTTGCTGTTGCCACGCCTTCAGGGCTCTGTCGGCTTCGTTGACGCCGCGCCGGCCCGCGTCAAAGATCGCAAAGCTGGTCTTTGGCCCGAACGGCAAGGGGCGCCGTCGCGCCTGCCGGCACAGCTGGAGCAGGCTGTCGAGCGCGGCTTGTGCCTGGACTGGGGCCATGGACGGCATGCGGTCGACTCTGGCCATCTCCCCATCCTTGGACACCACGAGGGTGTCGCCGCGCATGCCACAGGCGGCGGCAAAGGTCGCCCGAACCCAGGCATCGAGACGGTGATGGGGCCGTCCCTGCAGCTCGGTGGGCATGACCAGCACCTGCAGACTGCCCTCGGTATTGACGGTAATGTTTCCGGCGACCTGCGGGCTCCCTGCCCGATACACCAGCCGTTGGGGCTGAAGCCGGCCACCTGCCTCGCGCACAGCGAGTCGGGCCAGGGACACGGCGTCGTGCACGCTCTGTCGGCCCATTGCGGCGCCCAGGTTTCCGTAGGGAATCAGGCGGTCGGCCGCCAGGCGTTTCTCCAGGAACGTGGTGCGTCCGTCTAGCACGGCGGCGATGACCTCGGTCTGAATCTGCCACCGGTTCAGGCCCGTTGGGGCCGCCACCGGTTCCCTGTCCATGGCGAACGGATCATCCCCGGCCTGGGGCAGCACGACCCCCAGGGAACCCAGCCAGGTCGACCACGGGTCTTTCAGCATACGGATCATCTCGTGCAGCTCGAGATCGGAAGACTGGACCTTTTTGGACGGCTCGAACACGCCGGCCTGAAATGGCGCGGCCACATCCTGTCGCTGCTCGAACGCCCGGGCAATCTCGAGATGGCCGGTGTCGAACGAGGCTCGTGGGCCGGTGAAGCAGGCTGGGTTGAACGGCTGTAGTGGATGGTCTTCGATCAGCGCCCGATAGGTGGCCTCACGGGTGTCGGGCATGCTGGACACCGTCGCTGCCGCCACCCTCAAGAATTCATCGACGCAGGCCGAGAGCGGTTCTTCCTTGTTGCTGCGGATGTTACGGGCCGTGGCCGTCAAGATAACCCGGTCGTCGGCCGCCAGGAGAGCGTCGAGAAAGAGCTGCCGGTCTTCGCGCACGGGGTCCCGGTCGCCGGGGCGCGGCGCCGCCGCCAACAGGTCCCAGGCGGGCGCCGTGGCTCTGCGTGGAAATTCGGAGTCCTGCAGGCCCATGACCGCCAGCACACGGCAGGGGATGGCGCGCATCGGCTTGAACCCACCCATGGCCATGGCTCCGCCCACCCTTGACACGGCACGGATTTCATCTTGGGCGGCCTGGTCGAGCCAGTCGGATACGGCGGCGGCGTCCATCGGCAGGGCGCACGCATGTTCGGTCTCGGCGGCACGCAACTGGCCGATAAGGTCCACGGACGCCGTCGACTCGAACCGCCCGTCCTCTGCGGCAAGCACCTGGTCCAGCGCCTGGTCCAGGCGGTCGGCCCACTGGCCTGGGCTGGCCTCGAATTGCCACGCTTCCAGCAGGCACACCAGGTCATCCAGCCAGTCCAGCGAGGCGCTCATCGACGAGGGTTCGGCTCCCAGGTCACCGGCCACCGGCAGGGCCGGGCTTTGGTGGGCATCCGACGATGCTTGCGCATCACCCAGCCACAGGCCCGCCAGCAATCGGTCCAGGCCTTCCCGCCAGGTGCCCGTGCCCTGGTCGCCGGCGTCCATCGACTGGCGATGGGCCGCGTTAAGTCCCCAGGTGATACCGGAGGCACGCAGGCGGTCGGCCAGCCTCTCCGGGTCTGTGCCCAGCGATTCCACACAGGCGGTGACCGCGGGCAGCTCCATCAGGGCCAGGCCCTCGCTCAGAGGAGCGCGGCCCGCAGCCAGGCGCACCAACGTCTGCAGGCCTTGCACCAGAGGATCGCTGCGATCGAGACGCCGCTCCGACAAGCGCAGTGGCAACGCGGGGTCGCCTTCCCGCAAGATGGCCTCGGCGAGCGGACCGTAGGTGTCCAGGTCGGGGGCCAGAATCAATACCTCGCTCGCGGTTAGACCGGGCAGGCTGCCGAAGGCGTCCAGCAGTTCATCTCGTAGCACTTCCACCTCGCGCCGGGCGCCGTGGCAGCGATGTACACGCACCGACCGGTCTGCCGCGATCGGGGCGGTCGTGCCCACTGCTCCGGGCTGGCGCGCCGCGCGGATGTCCGCTTGCAGACGGGCCAGCAGCGAGTCGGACCGGGGCTCGGGCAGCGCGATGACGTTGTACTCCTGGCCCTCGGTGACCAGCGCCTCCTCGAAACTGCGAAAACTGTCGACGGCTTGCTTCCCCAAGTGCGACAAGAGGGGATGCCCTTCCCACGCAGGGTCCACTTTCTTCCCCGCCCGCATCTGCGCGCGGCCGGCTCGCATGTCGCCGAGATACTCGGTGGATGGCAGCAAGGCGCGCAGGCAGACACGGGTCCTGCTGGCCAGGGCGCGCAGCAGGGGTAAGAGGGTGGGGGGCAAGGGCCCGGTGGCCAGCACTTCGAGCGAGGCCGGCAGCTCGCCGTCGCCCTGTTGGATGCGCGCGACCAGCTCCTGCAGGCGGACGGCGGGATGGTGGTGGTCCGCCAGCTCCTTCGATACGCGCCGCCAGAGTTCCCGTTGCCAGGCCTCGTCCCCTTGGGCCTGCTCGGGCAAGCCCTCCCAGGCTTCCCCTCGGTCCCACGCGGCAATCATGCCCGGTCTGAAATACAGGTATTGGTCGAAGCGGTCGGCTACCTCACGGGCCAGGGCCTGTCGCGCTCGGGCATCTACGCACGCCGCCTCCAGTCGAGGGGTATGGCCCTCTTCGGCCATGGCGGCCAGTAGCGGCAGCAGCCGCCAGGCCAGACCTTCTGACCGCCAGGACGGATGGACCGGACTGAGACCGACCATCTGGGCCATGCGTTCGATGAAGCTGCCAGGCAGGAGAAACGTGACGCCCATGGCGACGCCGTGACGCCGGGCCAGCTCAGCTTTGGTGAGGTCTACGAGCGGCAGCGATGGCATCAGCACCGGCACCACGACACCGGCCGGGCTGCTTGGACTGCCCAGCGAATCAACCAGGTCGTCGAGCAGCACCGTCGCGTCAGACGCGTATTTCAGTTCGAGTGCCATTGCGGATCTGAGCCGGGGCGGGAGGCCAGGATCTCCTGCCCCGCGTCACGTGCGCCCGGCTCGTCGAAGTGGCGGGACGCATAGTCCACCCAGGTCAAGCGCAAGCAGGCCTAGGGCCGGATGTCGAACGCCGCCATCTGGGTGGCGTTGCGCACGAACAGCGTGCCGTCGGCGATGGTGGGCACGTTCCAGGTCTTCCCTTCGATGGCGGAGAACCGATTCACTTCCTCATGCCCCTCCGGGGTGGCGCGCACCAGCACGACCTCTCCGCGTTCGGTGAGCACGACCAGATGTCCGTCGGTAAACAACAGTTGACCGAACCCGTAGCGCCCGCCCTTCCAGACGAGCTCGCCGGTCGCGGCGTCCATACAGGCCAGAATGTTGTTGTCGAGGCCGTAAATGAAACCGTCGTGCAGCACGGAACTGCTGAACTTATTCTTCATCCGGTTCGTGCGCCACACCTCGCGGGCCGACAGCGCGTCGCCCGCTGACGACACTTCGATCATGGCCGAGCCCTGCCCGTAGCTCGCGGACAGAAAGATTCGATTCGAGCCCACCATCACGGGCTGGGCCATGTTTGGCACGTTGGACACGACCCACGGGTAGTCCCACAGCAGGGCCCCGTCTTCCACACTCAGACCGGCCGCGCGCTGGGCCGTCACCACCAGAATCTGGCGCACGCCGGCCAGCTCCACGAGCATCGGCGCGGTGTAGCCGGCCACGTCGCTGAGCGCGGTCCAGACAGTGTCGCCGGTGTCGGCGTCATAGGCCGTCACGGAGTGACCATCGCGCCCGCCCGGCAACACCACCACCATGTTGTCAACCACCAGCGGTGACGCGGACATGGCCCAGGTGAGGTTGCCAGACCCCGCATCGTCCAGCATGTTCGTCCGCCACAGCAGGCGTCCGGTATCGGCGGCCA
>Ga0114999_10005220_pt1 | contig 15382 bp, 14 predicted proteins | sample ArcticOcean_MG_C_3_FD_89820 | JGI IMG/M metagenome (GOLD analysis project Ga0114999, IMG submission 89820) | Marine microbial communities from western Arctic Ocean - ArcticOcean_MG_CB8_126 | ecosystem: Environmental > Aquatic > Marine > Oceanic | place: Arctic Ocean: Canada Basin | collected...
GAACTGCTACTCGAACGGGATGAGGATGTTTACTGGCCGACGCACGGTACTTGCATCAAAGACACCCACAACTACGTTCAGTCGTTCATTGACCATCGGTTGGCAAGGGAAGCTCAAATCGTCGAGGCGTTGAAGGCGGGACAAACGAAGATTCCGGACATGGTGCCGTCGATGTATCAGGGAACGGACCCAAGCCTTTACGGCGCGGCGGGACAGTCCGTTCTGGCGGCTATGGTCCGTATGATCGACCGGGGTGTGGTCGCCTGTACCGGACCGACGTCGGTGCGAGGTGAGTTCAGACTGACTGGCAACACATAACCTGGCTCGACCTATACCTTCGCTGTGGCAAGACCTTCGCTTTGGCAAGCTTGCAGTAAGCCTATCGCTGCCATCAGTCGAGCATGCTGAGACGCAGGAGTCTGTCCTCGCCTTCGCTCCGGATAGCAGGTGATCCGCGATATCTGAGCGTGCCATGCCGACTGACCTGCGCCGTCAGTTCACTCACCACCCACCCACACGTCGGCACCACCGTGGCCAGAGATGCGGATGTTGGCATCGAGCGTTGCGAGATCACGCGCTTCGTAGTCACCGTGCCCACTGATCTCGAGGCGCTGGCTCATGCTCTCCCCCCGCCACCGCAATGTCCCCGTGCCCGTCCAGAATCACGTCTGTCTCACCGGCGCGGACAGAGGGTAAACGAACATCGCCATGGCCATCTAGGGAAACCCGCAGGGACCCTGCGACCAGATCTTCGACATCGATGTCGCCATGACCGTCCAATTGCACGTCGACCGACTCGCCAGTGATCGCGGTCACCGATACCTCACCATGGCCGCTCAGACGCAACGAAACGTGGCTGCCATCAAGCCGGTCAACCTGCGTTTGCCATGACCGCTCATGGACAGCAGCGTCAGTTGGCGCACGGTCACGTATACACCGATCCCGGGATCCCACTTCCAAATCCATGCAATGAGGCTGAAGTCGGCATCGTCGGTATCGATCTTCAAGCGCTCGCCATGGGTCCGCACCCGGTCAAGCGCACGTCGCGAGCCCTGGATAACCAGCGAGTCCTCATCCCCCTACCGGATCTCGATTCGCCCTCGGGCGTTGAAGACGACCTCCGTGACGCCGGGAATCGGTTGTCGAAGTTCGCCGGCATGGACAGAAGCAGAATGCAGTGACAACCCCGCCAGTAACATGACCGGAAACAGGGCTGGAAACATACAGAGGACAATCGGGAAGCGTCTGCGTCTAAAGAAGTCGGTCCGGCCATCGGTCGATGCGGCAGTCAATGCACGGTCCCCTTGTCTCTGTCTGGATGTTTCACGCTGTTCTCTCAACAGCTCTTCCCCCAAGTCATCACGCACGTCCCGTGCCAATCTGTAAGCCGTTCTTTTTGCGGCATATTTTCGTCAATCCTCGATTGGTCACTGCGGCCTTACGACCCCATTGACCAGCGTTTGGCGAATCTGCCCAACACCCGCAGGTCGCGAGGAAGTCCCCGGGCCACGAGGTCGGCAACCCTCAGCCGTGCACACGAATTAAACCTGGCTGCGCAAGCACACCTTTGCTCAATCGAGGATGCCAACCGGAGTAACGGCTCGCACGTCCCGAAGTTACATCGATTTTGAGATTTTCCTCAGGCGCGGCGATGTGGTAGCGCGATCTGGATGTGGCGAGCTGGATGTGGCGATGTGAAACGGGGGGCATGAGAGAAAGCGGCGATGTGAAAAGGGCGTCGCTCGGAGGTTGATAGCCCGCCTCACCCGTGACCACCCAGCCACGTCGGGCTGCGGTCGATTCAGTCGCGCCGACCGAGTCGGGTGATCTCCGACCACACTCGATCTGCCCCCGCCTGTGCAAAGCGGCGTCCAAGCCGCGCCTGCCATTCGCCTTCGGTACCGAAGTCATCCCGCCACTGCCAGAGCCGCCGGGTACGCAGATTGAGGGGATGTTCCCGCGTAAACCCCATCGCCCCATGCACCTGATGCGCGATTTCGGCGACGACGCCGGCGGCCTCGCCGCACCGCGCCTTTGCCACAGCAATGCGCTCGGCATTCACCGGGATTGATTCGTAGAGGACGTCGTCAGCCGACTTCCGCGCCGCCGCGACTTCACCCGCCATGACCGCCAGGTTGTGCTGTATCGCCTGAAACTTCGCGATTGCACGTCCGAACTGCTGGCGCTCCATGGCGTATTGAACCGACAGTTCAAGGCACGCCTCCATTGCCGCAGAGAGTTGAATCGAGCGAACGAGCGCACCGTATTGGTCGACCAATACGTCAGCGCCGCTCCATTCAACCCTTCGGGTCGCCGACAGCGGAGCAGACACGTCCGCCGCCGGTTCGCCAGACAAGCGCGGGAAGGGGTCCAGCGTGCATGCGCTTGCCGGCAATCGATACAGCGCGTCCCCGGTGGCCAGCACAATTTCATCCGCCCAGTCAGCGAAGGCGACAGCGGTCGCTGAAAGTTCGTTACCGTTAATCGTCGCCGTAGCAGCGGTCAGGACCCCGCCGTCCACCTCTTGTCCCGCAGAACGGAGCAGGAGTGACGCGATCAGCGTCTCAGCGAGTGGAACGGGCGCACCGACGCGGGCCCCTTCACCCACAGCAACAAGCGGCGCGGGCCAGGACTCGAGCGCGTCGGCACTTGTCCCGGTCAACCCGGTCGCCTCAAGCGTCTGCCAGAGTTCACGCGGAAACTGTCCGGCTTCGGCACGCGTCGCCACGTCGCCGGTCATGTGATCGGCAAAGATTCGCGCACTCGTTTCGGCGACCAGATCCAACTCTTCCCGATTCATCCTGACCTCCGCTTAGCGAGTGCGGTGCATGGATGCATCGCCATTTTCCGTCGGCCTCTTTTCTGCAAGATCATGCAAGGTTTGCTTGCAAACCGACTCCCAGGAATTGTCAGGCTGACAATCTTTGGAGGAAAACCAGGTATGCGACGCGCGCTCATCTGAGGCCTAGGCCGCGAGCGATGACACCGCGCAGAATCTCGCGGGTTCCTCCGCGCAAGGTAAAGGAAGGCGCGTGCAGAATGCATTGGTTCAAGGTCTCGACGAAGCGGCGCGAACCGCCCCGCGGGGCAGCAAGGCGCACGAGTTCCGGCACCATTTTTTCGAAATTGTTGCCGAGTTCTTTGACCAGCGATGCCTCGAGGTTCGGTGCCTGACCCGCCTCGAGCATCCCGGCAACCGACACTGACATGCTTCGGAGCGTGGCGAGATGCGCCACAAAACGGCCCAGCAATGCCGCTTCCGATGGCGTCGGATCGGCCCCGATCAGGCGGGTATATTCGACCAACACCCGAAACGCGGACAGAAATCGTTCAGGCCCGCTCCGCTCATAGCCAAGCTCGCTAATCACCTGCTCCCAGCCATTGCCCGGTTCACCGACCACCTGGTCGTCCGGCACGAAGACGTCATCGAAAAAGACCTGATGGAAATCGCTGTCGCCGGCGATGTTGTCGATGCCGCGCACGGTCACGTTGGGTGCCTTGAGGTCAACGATGAACTGGCTCATGCCGGCGTGTCGGTTCTCTGTCGGCGGCGTTGTTCGAACCAGGGTAATCATATAGTGATTGATATGCGCATTGCTGGTCCAGATCTTGGTACCGTTCAGGCGCCAACCCCCTTCCTCGCGTGTCGCACTCGTCGAAATCGACGCGAGGTCTGAGCCCGTGTCGGGTTCACTCATCCCGATCGAGAAGAACATTTCACCGCGGGCAACCCCAGGCAGGAATCGTTGCCGTTGCGACTCGGTGCCAAATCTGAGCAAAAGCGGCCCGCTCTGACGATCGGCAATCCAGTGCGCACCCACCGGCGCGCCGGCGGCCAGCAGTTCCTCAGTAACGATGTAGCGCTCGAGAAACGATCGCTCGCCACCCCCATACGCGTGCGGCCACGTCATGCCGATGTAACCTGCCGCGCCAAGCTGACCGCTGAACTCGATGCTTGATCCGGTGTTGAAGTCGGAATCCGGCAGGTAGTCATCCGGCATGGCCGAAGCCAGGAACTGTCGCACCTCATCTCGCAACGATGCTTCTGATTCCGGCAAAGCGACCTGATCGAACCTGAGCGCTTGTGGCACTTATCCCCCCTGGTCTGTCATTTCTTTTGGCGGTGCTGGCAACACACCGCTGATGTATGTGTTCGGCCGGCGAGCCACGCTGCCCATACGGCGGCACGCGCTGCCGCCGGGAGTCTATCAAGCCTCATTGCCCGAGGCATGAAGGCAGCAATCGGACCGTCCAGACGTTAACTTCGCCGCGCCATCGGAGGCCACGTGATCCGCGTCACAAATCCCGCTCCCGGGCGACGACGCCCGCTCACATCCCGGCTAGATTGCCCTCCCTGGCCGATCTCGGACGGTGTTGACTCAATACATGCAACCGGGAGATCGCCAGCCCCCAATGGCCACGGATTGCATGCATGGACCTGACAACAATGATCAAGACCGCGAGCGTCGTCATGACATTCCTGCTCGTGATGAGTCTCAACGTCGACGACGGCATGCTCGCGCGGACCGGCTTTGATCCAGTGTTCATCTTCGCTCTCGGTGTCGGGTATCTGTCGGCAAGGCGCAGCGCAGCCGTCATCGCTTGCCTCATCTATCTTGGCCTGGGGGCTAACATGCCAGCAGACTTTCCCCTCAATCTCAGTGTAGACCGGGACTACTTCAGCGGTTTGCCGTTGGCGACCAGATAACCCGGCACCAGCAGCCACGCGATCGGCAACTCGAAGATGATCTTGGCGACACCGATGGCGATACCAAACCCGACTCCCAGCGACAGGCATACATCAGCATGGACTTCGGAAACGCACCGTTAGTCAGGTTCTCAACGGTCATCCCAAGCGCATTCAATGCGGGTTCGGCAAGGGTCGCACCAAATCCCAGGAGCCATGCAAACGCCACCGCAATGAAAAGCCCGAGTGCGAGGAAGTAGAGCGGCGAGCCGGCCACCGCTGGCAGCGAAGTAAAGGCGGCCGGAACGAGTGACCCGCTCTGACCACCGAGCTTCGAGAGTCCTTAGCTGAGCCCGAGGTTGAAGATGATCATGCGAGCATGCACAACACGATGCCAAAGAAAATGCGCCGTGGCTGTGGGATCCGCTCTCGGAGCAGGACCGTCATGACCAGCAGCAGAAACAGCACAAGCGGCACGATGGCGCGAAATCCGCCCACGATCTCAAGACCCAGGCTCACAGCATACCAGGGCTGCGCCTGCGTCATGCCGGTGCTGGCATTCGCCGCCGCGATAATGTCTTCAGGCGAATACTGCGTGGAAACATAAAGCGCAAGCGCCATCACGGCAACGATCGGGAAGAGCGAGGCGAGAGTCACGTACCAAACCCGGACAACGAGTCGCTGCCCTTGCCCGCCGCATGCGCGATACCGATCCCAAGCGAAAGAACGAGCGGCACCGTCACCGTCGTCACGGCACCACAATTAAACGCGAGCCCCAACACCTTGGCGAGCTCTGGTTGCGTCGCGAACCAGATGCTGCCCAGCAAGACCGGCGTCAATGTCATGTAGATCAGTGGCTTCAAGCTCCAGCCATAGATAAAGCGAACGGTTCCGATCGCCGTGGCTAGCCCGACGCCGCCGCCGACCGAGAGCACCAGCACGCCTGCCCACTCGGTCAGCAACGCGTAGAGATAGGGCGCTTTTCGACGCTGACGAGGGAACCTGCGGTCTGGAGGGCACCGATCGCCGGTTCGGCCAAGGTCACGCCGATACCGAGCAGGAACACCACCACCAGCACGACTGGCAGTCGCGCCTTTGCTGGCAACGAAACCGCGAGCAACTCCCCGAAAGGCATGAGACCGACCTTAAGTCCCTCCATGAAGACTATGAGGCCGACAATCACGGCCAGAAGTCCGCCGGTAATCGTCATCGAGTCCGCGATCGGCTGGCCAAGGATGAGCAACTGAAAAAGAACCAGATAGATCGCAAGCGGCAATACCGCACGCACTTGCTCTATGAGCCGAACGCTAACGTAGGGCTGCAGCAGTCGATAGATTTCACTGCCATTCAGGGCAAGGGCAGGCGGCTCATGAGGCAGTTCCTCACCCTCGGCGCTATAGCGAATTTCCGGCACCATCTCGTTGTAGCTGATCTGGTTCCGGTGAACGTTTAACCCGCGGGTGAAGTGCTCAAATGTAATCTCGGGCTATTCACGCGCTGAAATCTATCAGGTCGCCTAGGCCGCCGTGCGCACACCCGTGGGCCCTGCCCCCTGGCCGAATTTACTGCGTTGGTGGCCTGGGACGCCACTGCACGGGCAGGGCATGGCCCACTGTTCCGGCAGTCGTCTCGCAGCCAACAATCCCAATATCATCAGTTGCTTGTAATCGTTTCCTTACAAACGGGCTCTGCATTCAACACCCCGCTGTGTTAAGTTTTTAGCAAGCTAACCATAGTGGCGAGCGGACTCCTCACTCATCCCGTCGGGTAATGGATATCAGGACAGGATACAGGCTATCGGCGGCTCCCTCACCGCAGCACCTGGGCAATCCAAGCTGGTTGCGCGTACCACTTTGTCTGCGCATGCAGCTCTTGTCCGGCATGCAGCTCGTCCCGGGGATGATGTTCTCGAGGATGCAGCTCGTTTCGGGCAGGCTTTTCTCCGGCAGGCTTTTCTCCAGCAGGCTTTTCTCGGGCACAAAGAAGAACGGCTCGCGGGCAATGCTGCCCGCTCTGGTTGCCGCGTTGTCCGTCGTTCTTGCCATCGGCGCTACCACCGCCCAGGGTGATGTTAGCGTTGGCAGTCGCTTTGAGTCGCGCAACCTCTCACCGTTCCTTGAATTCTATGCTGACCAGTCTGGTCGCCTGAAACTCGAGGACGTGCGCAACCTGCCAACAGACGCATGGGTGTTGTCGACCAGTTCCAACGTCTCCTTTGGCTTCACGGACAGCATTTACTGGTTCAGGCTGGTTGTCACGAACAATCAGGAAAGTGTCGCCGAACTGTTGCTTGCAATGGAATATGCGCGCTTCGATCAGTTAGAGGTCTTCGAATTAAAGCCGGGTGGCGCGGAGCGCAGGATGAGCGGCACCGCCGTCGACTTCCGGCTGCGGGCAATTCCCCACAGACACCACCTCTTCCCCATCCAGCTTGCACCTGGCGAGTCCCGCACCATTTTCCTGCGCGGTCAGACGACAGGCTCCTTTCAATTTCCGCTGACCCTGTGGAGCCGCAACGCCTTCCTTGATTCCGATGAACGCAACACCCTCCTGCTGGGTGCGTACTTCGGGATCTGCCTCCTCATCATGACGTACAACCTCGTGCTGTACGCGGTCATTCATCACCGTGCGCTCGCCAGTTTTGTCGGCTTTATGTTCAGCTTCGGTGTCTATCAGATCTGCACGCTCGGGCTCGGCACCGACGGCATCTGGTCGACGTTCCCAATCCTGTTTGATGCAGGGCCGGTGTTCAGCATTGGCATGTGCCTGCTGTGTCTCGCGCGCTTCTGTGATCATCTGCTGGATCTTCGTGAAACTGACATCGTCGGCTTGCGCGTCCTGCAATTGTTGCAGGTGCTGACTATTGCTGTGATGGCCGCGTACTTGTTCCTGCCCTACGCCACCGTCATTCCGCTTCTCGCCGTACTTACCATCCCCATGGCTGCGGCGGTATTCGGCGTCGGCGCGGTCAGTGCCTGGCAAGGCAATCGGCTCGGCCTCTACTGTACCGTCAGTTGGACTGCCCTTTTGATCGGCATCGGCCTTCGCGCAGGCAATCGACTGGATCTGCTGCCGACCAACTTCGTCACCGAACAGGCGGCGCCGACCGGCTTTGTTGCCATGATGCTAATCCTGAGCTTTGCCATTGCGGCCGAGATTCGTCGCCACAACCGCCAAAATCAAGAGGTGTTGCTGACGGAGCATCAGGAAGTACAGACCGAGCACCGCGTCCGCAACGAAGAACTGGAACAGAAGGTTGCCGAGCGTACCGCGGAGCTTAAAGCAGCGCTCTCGGAATTGTCGTCCGCGCATGAGACGCTGAAAGAGGTCAACACGATCGACGCCGTCACCAACATCAAGAATCGTCAGTATTTCGAGGACATATTTGACCAGGAGTGGAAGCGGGCAAACCGCCAAAAGTATGCAATCTCGCTAATGTTGCTCGACATCGATCTATTCAAACGTGTCAACGACACGTATGGACACCTCGCCGGTGACGAATGCCTGCGGCAGGTCGCTGAAGCGATTCGAGCCTCCCTGCGCAGGCCCGCTGACATTCTGGCGCGCTACGGCGGCGAGGAATTTGTCGTGGTCCTGCCGTATCTGGAAAACGAAAATGCCATGATGCTCGCCAATACGATCCGTCGACGAGTCGAGCAGACCGAGCTTGTCGCAGACGGGCATGACTTGAGCCTCACAGTCAGCATCGGCGTCTCGACGGCCACGCCAACCGACGCTGATGACCGCAAGGACCTCATCTCCGCTGCAGACATTGCCCTCTATGAAGCCAAGAACTCGGGCCGCAACCAGGTCCGCAATGCCGGCCTGTTGACGGTTCACCAAAGCGCTCACGCCTGACGACTTTGTAACCCGCGAATCCGAGCGGCGCATCCAGTAGCAGGCAGCGCGCCGATACGCAGAAAAAAGCCAACACGCCTTGTGGGTCCAGATCGCCACACGTTGCTCAATGCTCACGACTCTTCAAAATTCGGCGGCTTGCTGTTTCCCGACCACGTCTTGCCCGCTATCATCCCCCGCTACGCCACAATCAGGAATCGATGCCCATGTACGTTTTGAAACGCCAAACTGCGTACGCTCTCATCGCTGCAGTGCTGTTGCTCGTGTCTTCTGCAGGCACCCTCGCGGACCATCACAGCCTTGAGGACAAGATCAAGGCGGCGCTAGCTGACGAGCGAAGAAGCGCCGCCGACGTCGCCCGTGATCGCAATCGACGTCCGCTTGAGACGCTGACGTTCTTTCGCCTCAAGGACGACATGCAGGTCCTGGAGTTGCTGCCCGGAGGCGGCTGGTACACCAGCATTCTCGGCCCGGTACTCGAGGCGAAAGGCAAGCTGTACATCGCGATCGGCGCGGAGGGTATTGGCGCGGCCATTGCGGGCAAGCCGGGTTTCGGCAGTACCGAGGTCATCAGCTTCGATGGCCAGAACCTGTTCAAGCGCAACGAAGGTGACCGCCGCTTCACACCGCCCGACATCGACTTTGGGCTGAACCGCAAGCTGGACCTCGCACTGACATTCCGCAACATGCACAATTTCACGGAAGACGGTCGAGCCAATGTCAATAAGGCTGTTCTCACATCCCTCAAGCGTGGTGGCCTCTACGGCGTCATAGACCATACTCGCCGCCATATGCAGGGAGATTCCGACGAGGTCTGGCGACGCATGGATCCAGTGCAGATGATTAAGGAACTGGAATCTGTCGGCTTCGAATTCGTTGATTACGCCAAGTTGCACTACCGTGTAGACGACGCACTGCGCTTCGAAGTCGGACAAAAGTCAGTGACCGGGAATACCGATCGCTTCACGCTTCTTTTTAAGAAGCCGTGATACCTGGCAGGACGCGGGTTTGTTTGAGAAGCCACCGGGAAATCCGGGAAAATAGTGTCGTGCGCCCTCATCCCGGTGGGTCAAGCAGAGGTGAGACCTGCCACCATTGCCAGTAAGCGCAATCTCGCTACCGCGTGTGCTACCCGCCCCTGACGGTCTGTCGAAGACCTTTGGAGATCACCCCCTGGATGGCCAAAACAAACGTTGCAGCATCGCCTGGCTCTTGGCGACATTTCCCGACTGAGTGAAACCTACCGGCGTCCTGACGCCGCCGAACTGAGCTACCGCCTATGGATACCCGTCGCGCAGCCCGCTGGATTGACGACTTCTGGGAAGCCGAGATCATCCCCAGCATTAGCACGTACATCGGCATTCCGAACAAGTCGCCCGACTTTGACCCCGCCTGGGAAAAAAACGGCTACATGGAAGAGGCCGTCGCCCACATGCTCGGATGGGCCACGGCGCGCGCACTGCCTGGAATGACGCTCGACGTACATCGCCTGCCAGGTCTCACGCCCACGATCCTGATTCAATTGCCGGGCACAGCCCCAGGCAATGTTCTGCTGTACGGACATCTCGACAAGCAGCCCGAATTCGAGGGGTGGGAGGACGGATTGGCGCCCTGGACGCCGGTCAGACGCGGCGACCGGTTGTTTGGACGCGGCGGTGCGGACGACGGCTATGCGATCTACGCCGCGCTTGCTGCGATCCTGCACCTTGCCGAGGTCGACGCGGCGTTGCCGAGCCTGTCTATCCTGATCGAGGCGTCGGAGGAATCTGGCAGCCCGGATTTGCCGGCTTACATGGAGGCGCTCGGAACCCGGATCGGCGACCCGGACCTCGTCATCGCGCTCGACTCCTCAGCAGGCAATTACGATCAGCTCTGGATGACGACATCACTCAGGGGCATGGTGCTCGGCACGTTGACAGTGCAGGTCCTGGATGAGGGCGTGCACAGCGGTATGGCTGGCGGCATCGTACCGTCGAGTTTTCGCATCCTCCGGCAATTGCTATCACGACTCGAGGACGAGGCGACCGGCAACCTGATCGTGCCTTCCCTCACCATCACCATCCCCGCCTCCCGCGAGCACGAAGCCGCCTACGCAGGCGAGGTGTTGGGGGACGGCTTCAGTCACATGTATCCATTCGCGGGACATACCCGGCCGATGGCTGAGAGTGCGACCGATCTTGTACTCAATAACTCGTGGCGGGGATCGCTCGAGATCACGGGTGCGGACGGTCTGCCCGCGGTCGCCGATGCCGGTAATGTTCTGCGACCTGCCACTGCCGTGAAAGTGTCCCTGCGCATCCCACCGACCATTGACGCCGCAGCGGCTCAACGCACCGTCAATGACCTTTTAACAAGGGACCCGCCTGAGGGCGCGGCCGTCAGTTTCGACAGTCCACAGGGCGCAAACGGCTGGCATGCGCCGGTGACAAAGCCCTGGCTTGATGTTGCCTTGACCGACGCGTCCACCGCGTTCTTCGGCAAGCCCGCGGTTTCAATGGGCTGCGGTGGCAGCATCCCGTTCATGGGTTTTCTGGCGGACCGTTATCCGTCGGCACAATTCGTGATTACCGGGGTGCTGGGGCCCCACTCCAATGCGCACGGCCCCAACGAGTTTCTGGATCTACCGACGGCAAAACGGGTGACGGGCTGCGTCGCCTGGCTGCTGCAAACCGTCGCCGATAAGTCATGACATGAATGACATTACTAACGATATTACTCAGTCGGAAGAATGGCGAGCCCTCGATGCAGCTGTGGCGGCCGGCCGCAGTACGCCAATGTCGAGCTACTTCGCCATCGAGGAAGATCGTCTGGAACGATTCTGCATAAGCGTTGCCGGCATCCATCTCGATGCGTCGAAGAATCTGATGGGACGGGAGGTGCACCGCGCGCTCCTCGCGCTGGCAGAAGCCGGACCGCTGACACAGCGGATCGAGGCGATGTATCGCGGGGACGAGATCAACACGAGCGAGGGACGCCCCGCTTGGCACGTCGCATTGCGCGACCCGGCCGAAGCACCTGCATTTGCCGACGACATACGCAACGAACTCGCACGGGTGCGGGCATTTGCAGCGTCGGTCCGGGATGGAACCCATCGCGGTCAGACCGGCAAAGCCATGACCGACATCGTCAACATCGGCATCGGCGGATCGGACCTCGGCCCCAAGATGGTTTGCCTCGCCCTTGAGCAATACCGCCAGCCGAATCTGCGCTTTCACTTCATCTCCAACGTCGATGGCGCGGCTACCTCAACCGCGTTGAACGGACTGTCGCCGGAGACGACCCTGCTCATCGTGTCCAGCAAGACCTTCACGACCCAGGAAACCATGATGAACGCGAGGGCGGCCCTCGCCTGGCTCGCAGGTGGCGGCATTGTCGCACCAGAGCGCAGCGCTCATCTCATCGCGGTCACAGCAGATCCATCCCGTGCCGGCAACTTCGGCATCCCCGACACGCAGATCTTTCGGTTCTGGGACTGGGTGGGCGGACGCTACTCGTTGTGGTCAAGCATCGGTCTTTCAATCGCCCTCTGCGTTGGGGGCGACGGGTTCGATGAACTGCTGGCGGGCGCGCGCGAAATGGATGATCACTTCGCAACGGCACCCTTCGCCACCAACCTGCCGGTCACCCTTGCGCTCGTCGGCCTCTGGTACAACAACTTTCTGAACGCAGAGACGCAGGCGGTCATTCCGTATTGCGAACGCCTCACGCTCCTGCCTGCGTTTCTGCAGCAACTGGACATGGAGAGTAATGGCAAGTCAGTCACCCGAGATGGTTCCCCCGTGACCGCAAGCACAGGACCTATCGTTTGGGGCCAGACGGGCACCAATGGGCAGCATGCCTTTTTCCAACTGCTCCACCAGGGTCGCAAGCTCGTTCCAGTCGACTTCATCGGTTGCATCGACGACGACCTTTCAACGCCCGAGCACCATCGGGTTCTACTCGCCAACATGGTCGCCCAGTCGGCAGCGCTGATGTCAGGTGAGGAGAGTTCGGTCGCATACAAGGACTATCCCGGCAACCGGCCAAGCAATGTCCTTCTTCTGGACCGACTGACGCCACGGACACTCGGTGCACTGATCGCTACGTACGAGCACAAGGTCTTTGTGCAGGGCACGTTGTGGAACATTAATTCATATGATCAGTGGGGAGTCGAACTCGGCAAGCGCCTCGCGTCTGCACTGCTGGACGAGGACCAACTCGACGGCTTCGATCCATCGACCCGCGCCCTTGCTGCACGCATTCCCCTACTGAAAAAAACCTGACGCGCCGGCCGGTGTGCCAGGTGTGATTTCGGTACACTTGGCGCCCAATTGGCACCCGGAGCTTCCATGGCGAAGTTCGACACACTCAGTCTGCACGCTGGCCAGGAACCCGATGCTGAGACTGGCGCGCGCGCGGTACCCATCTATCAGTCTGCATCATTTGTCTTTCCAGACTCCGATACCGCTGCCGGACTCTTCAACATCGAGCGCGGCGGTCACGTCTACTCACGGCTATCCAACCCGACCAATGCCGTGCTCGAAGAACGCCTAGCGGCGCTCGACAATGGGGTCGGCGCGATCGCGACGGCGAGTGGTCAAGCTGCGTTGCATCTCGCGATCGCCACCATCGCGGGTGCAGGCGACCACGTCGTTGCAAGTGCGAGCATCTATGGTGGCTCACACAACCTGCTGCATTACACACTCAGCCGCTTTGGTATCGAAACGACTTTCGTCAATCCGCGGTCGATCGACGACTTCCGGGCCGCGATCCGCCCCAATACCAAGTTGATTTTTGCCGAAACGATCGGCAATCCCGGACTTGAGGTGCTGGACGTGCCGGCCGTCGCTGCTGTTGCAGGCGAACATCGGCTCCCGCTTCTGGTCGACGCCACGTTCACAACACCCTGGCTGAGCCGGCCAATTGATCAGGGCGCTGATCTCGTCATGCACAGCGCCACCAAATTTCTGTCCGGCCATGGCGTCGTCATCGGCGGCCTCATCGTTGACGGTGGCACCTTCGACTGGGAAGCGAGCGGTCGTTTTCCAACCCTGACGGAGCCCTACGACGGTTTTCATGACCTTGTGTTTTCAGAGGAGTTTGGCCCCGCCGCTTTCATTACCCGCGCCCGCAAAGAGGGTCTGCGTGACTTCGGCGCGTGCATGTCACCGACCACCGCGTTCCACATTCTGCAGGGCGTGGAGACGCTCTCCCTGCGGATGGAGCGGCACGTGCAAAATGCCCAATTGATCGCCGAATTCCTGGAAGCGGCAGATGGCGTCGAGTCAGTGAGTTACCCCGGTTTGCCAAGCCACCCCGACCACGCGCTCGGTCGCTCACTGTTACCGCGGGGCTGCGGTGGTGTCCTGACTTTCACCATCGCCGGTGGCCGACCGGCTGGCATTAAGCTCATCGAGAACCTCAGCCTGTTCTCTCACCTTGCCAACATCGGCGACGCCAAGTCATTGGTCATCCACCCGGCCAGCACAACCCACCATCGCATGAGCGCCGACGCGCTTGCATCCGCCGGCATCGGCGAGGGCATGATTCGTATTTCGGTCGGGCTTGAAGACCCCACGGACCTGACAGACGATCTCAAGCGAGGCCTCCGCGCGAGCCAGCAGAGACCCAAACGATGAGACTCGAGATCAACGACACACCAACGTTTGTCGGCACAGCCAGTCGGGCACCTCGCCCGGACGCACCTTCGATCCTGATGATTCACGGTGCCGGCATGGACCATTCAGTCTGGACCTTGCCCGCGCGCTACTTCGCGCGGCACGGCTTTAACATCATCGCGCCAGATCTGCCGGGGCACGGTCGGTCAGGCGGCGATGCAGCGGCGACGATCGAGTCAATCGCTGCATTTTGCACGGATCTTCTGAGCGCGCTCGCCGTCAAGCGTTGCCATGTGGTCGGCCACAGCATGGGATCACTGGCGGCACTCTGCCTCGCCGGCGAGGGAGTCATCGCTATTGAGTCGCTTAGCCTCCTCGGCACCTCCGCGCCGATGCCCGTGACAGACGTGCTGATCGACACCGCAAGCAGCGAACGCATGAAGGCCTACCAGATGGCCAACGCCTGGTCACACAGCCAAAGCGGCACCTTCGGTGCAAACGAGAACCCAGGCTACAGTAACTTCAATCTGGGCCAGAGGTTAATGGAGCGTTGCGACGAGGGCGTCTACGCCGCCGATCTCTCAGCATGCAACAGCTGCGCCCGCGGCATGGACTATGCCCGCGCTTGCCGCGCCCCCGCTCTCGTCGTCATCGGCAGCGATGACAAAATGACAGCGCCAGTTCGTGGGGCCAGCGTCGCAGAGGCACTCGACAATCCGCAGGTCGTTCAACTGGACGGATGTGGTCACGCAATGCTGACCGAAGCGCCGAATGCCGTGCTGGATGCATTAATCGCCCGGATCAGTCCAGCCACTTAGGTGCGCAAGACAGGGCGCTCGCGTGCGGTGCCGCGCCATCATCGCCATGCCTCTTTGCTGCAAGAACATGCGGGGTTGGTTTGCAAACCGACGCCCAAGAATTGTCAGGATGACAATTTTGGGACAGTAACTAGCTCGACATTTTTCGAAAGGTTGGCGCCGATACACCCATCAGCGCCGCTTGTTCATTGCGGCTGATCCCGGCCTTCTGCAACTGTGCGAGCAGAACCCGCTCGGCGACATCGATCGCACCAATGCCCTCCCCGTCCGCCCCTTCAATGAGCCGGGGAATCAGGCGCATCAGTGCTGACCAGTGATTCGGCCGCGGATGCGCCTCTGCGTCCGCGATCTTGCGCCACTTGCGCCACTTGCGTCGCAGGGTGGTCTCGGGGATTCCGAGGGTGCTCTCAGCGCGAAGCATC
>Ga0114999_10005221_pt1 | contig 15381 bp, 22 predicted proteins | sample ArcticOcean_MG_C_3_FD_89820 | JGI IMG/M metagenome (GOLD analysis project Ga0114999, IMG submission 89820) | Marine microbial communities from western Arctic Ocean - ArcticOcean_MG_CB8_126 | ecosystem: Environmental > Aquatic > Marine > Oceanic | place: Arctic Ocean: Canada Basin | collected...
CAGCACCCCACCAAGACAGTCGGCATGGATCGCCCAGCATGTGCAGGGTCCGGCGAAATCCACAGCGGTCTCTGCTCAGTCTGCAACCGGGCAGTCTCGGAAACTAAGAGCGGCCTACTGATAGCTCACCTGCACACCGCCGATATGGCCTAGTTGCCAAATAGGCGCCCGCTAGGGCTCTAGGAACCCTCCGGCTTCGGTCGGGGGGTTTCTTTCGCTTTGGTGGGAAAGTTTCGGGTTTCTTTTGTGTCGAGGTTGTTGCTGGTGTGTGGTGCCTGTATAGTTCTATTCATGAACAACACCCCGAACAACCCGATGGCCGCCACAGCGGAAGAACTTAACGCTGCGTACGACGCAATCGACGCTTTGATAGGTGCACCTCGACACGACTCTTGGGAAGCCTCAGTCCTTTGCGAGATCGCTGCGGAAAGCGACGACGATCCCTTGATGCCTACCGGCGGGGTGGCGATTCTGGCCTACATGGTCGACTACATCGACGCCGAAGGCTGGGCTACTGACGCCGACGGGTTCCTTGTAGCACCATGAGTGCCACGGGCAAGCTTTAAGGGGCGCCCGCTAGGGCTCTAGGAACCCTCCGGCTTCGGTCGGGGGGTTTCTTTCGCTTTGGTGGGAAGGCAGGAACATGCCCTAATCTGGCAACTAGGCATATACATCTTTAGATGGATAAACTCAACGCTGGCGCACAGTCTCAACCCCTTCTGGGGATACCTAATTGACCGCAACAAAGGAACACTCATGACAACACCGAAAGTCGCAACCATCAAGCGTGGAGGGTCTCGTCTCTACGTTCACCCAGAGACAGGAGACAAAGTCCCAGGAGTCACCTCTGTCCTGGATATGCTGCCTAAGCCATTCCTCAAGTTCTGGGCTGCCAAGCTGGTGGCTGAGACAGCGGTGGATCATGCAGGCTCATGGATAGGCATGGCCCTGGCAGGAGACAAGCAGGGTGCCATTGACTACTTGAAGAGGGCGCCCATGCGGAACACCGGAGCTGCTGCCGCCAGAGGCACTGATGCTCATGTCATCTTTGAGGACATGGCTGGAGGGGTGCCGACTGGCAAGCTCCATCCAGATATGGAGATATTCGCCACTCACTTCCAGTCCTTTGTGGATACCTTCCAGCCAGAGTTCCTCCACTTGGAGGGTACTGTCTGGAGTGATGATCCTGCCTACGCTGGCAGCTTTGACTGGATTGCCAAGATTGGAGATGAGGTCATCATTGGTGACAACAAGACCACCAGGTCTGGTGTCTTCCCGGAGGTGGCTCTCCAGCTCAATGCCTATGGAGCTGCTCCTTGGCTCATGGACAAGGATGGCAACAAGACTCCCATGCCTGAGCTGGCCGGTGCGGCTGTTCTCCACATTGTCCCTGACGGGTGGCAATTCATCCCTGTCCTCTTTGATCGTGACAAGCTGATGGAGGTCTTCACTGCCCTCATCAAGGTCTGGCAGTGGGACAAGTCCATTGCCAAGACTGTCATTGGTGATGCTATTGATCCTGAGGAGTGGTTGGCATGATTGACCTCACCCACCCATGGATGGTGGTGAGGGTGTCCGATCAACGTTGGATGGTCACCAACCAGGATGACATCACTGCTCAGGACCAGGCCTTCAGTGACCAGAGCGTTGCTCTGGGAAGGGCCTCCAGGCTCAATGAGTTGGAGCAACTCAAGAGCGCTCCAGTGGAGCTGACCTCACCAGGAGAGACCTCCTCCACTTCCACCACTGGTGGAGTCAAAGGCACCAAGCTGGAACGCCATGACCTCATTCCTCCTGAAGCTCTCCAGGCTCTGGCTGAGCACTATGGGAAGAATGGCGGCAATGGCACAGTGGGCAAGTACCAGTCCAACAACTGGCGCAAGGGCTTCGAGTGGTCGAAGTCGTATGCTGCTCTCCAGCGTCATGCTCTGGCGTGGCTGAGCGGTGAGGACATAGATGGCCCTTCTGGCTCTCACCATATGACTGCTGTGGCGTGGCACGCTATGGCTCTGCTCCAGTGGAGCATGGAAGAAGACAAGGCAGTCTTTGATGACCGCTACAAGGGAGAAGACAGTGGGTGAGCTGACAACCTAGTTGGACGCAGCCTCAAAGAGACTGGTCCTGACCGCACACTCCAGAGCCTTTCTGGGGATACTTACTTGAGAGTCCAGAGACCCTCACCAACAAGGAGACACAAGACATGACAATCAAATCCATCTCATTCAACAATGCGACACAAGAGGAAGGTGAGTCCAATGACGTAGTTGGGCGGTTCCGCTCTGGCTACCAGACCAAGTCTGGTCTACCTGTAGGTCTGGGACAGTTCCGCATCACCACTGGTGACCCTGACGTGGCAGCCATGGTGGCTGACATCATGGGTGCTGATGACACTGGTGTCAGTGAATGGGAGACCTCCACAGAGGAAGTTCTCCAGGTCTTCACCACCACTGACGCCATTGACATCATCCTGGAACCTGGTGCTGTGCGGACTTCAATGGTCCTCTGGTCCAACAAGGGCAAGAAGATCGTGGAGACCGACGGTGAGTACCTCTATGAGGATGGCAAGCTAACTGACAAGCCTTGGTCTGGTTCCACCAAGTCCTTGAAGGAAATCAAGCAGGATGCCAGCAATGGTGTTGGTCCGTCAGCCAGCCTCCAGGCATATTTCAGGTTGGCTGATGCTCCGGCCCTAGGCAAGTTTCGCTATTTCAGCGGCTCTTGGACTGCCGTCGAGAATTTCAACGCAGCAGAGGATGCCTTGGGGCAGGCCTCTGGCCCATGCCATGCCGTTCTGAGCTTGGAGCAAGTTGAATTCACTGCCAAGGATGGAACCGAAGTCACTTATACCAAGCCACAGCTCAAAGTGATGGAGGAGGTTGGAGTCCCAGCATGACCAAGCTTGCTGCTGCCATCATCGTGGCCTCCCTCATTGCCCTGCCTCTCTATGGTTGGGCCATGATGATTGGTCTAGGTATGGTTGGTGTCTCTGTCTCCTTCTGGGAGGCATTGGTCCTGGCCCTGCTGGCTAGGTTCATCCTGGCACCAGTAACAAAGCCCAACCCGAAGTCATGACCAGCCCTCAAGTGATAGGTCAGCAATGGGAGTCCAAGGTTGTGGAGTATCTCCAGAGCCGTGGCCTCACTGACGCCTATCGCTTGAGAGGCCTAGAGGGACCCAAGGACCATGGAGACATTGGTGGCTTTCACCGATGGGCTCTGGACTGCAAGGACCAGACCCGCATGTCTCTTGGTGCTTGGGTTGCTCAGGCCAAAGATGAAGCACACAACTCTCACAAACCTCTCTCTGCCGTAATCGTCAAGCGCAGAGACCAGCGCCCAGAGGATGCTCTGGTGGTCATGGACCTCCATACCTGGACCCTCTTGGAGCGCTACATCCAAGACCTATCTAGGGACAAGACCAATGAAGCCTATTTATGAAACCTCCCGAGCCACTCTTTACTGTGGAGACTCTATGGAGATCCTTCCATCACTGGGTAGAGGGTCTTCTGATCTCCTCATCACTGACCCACCCTATGGTGTTAAGTATAGGAGCAACTATAGAGAGGACTCCTTTGACGCCATTGCCGGAGACGCTGACCAAGACATAGCTCAGGCAGTTATCAGCGCAGTGATGGAGCTTAGAATCCAGTGCCAAGGCAGGCACGTGTACGTATTTGGGCCATTTGATTTGGGGGCTATTGATTCCAGAATAGTGGCAGCAGCCAACCCTCTAGTATGGGATAAGATGAAGCTTGGCATGGGTCATCTAGCGTCTCCATGGGCTCCTAGCTGGGAACCTATCCAGTTTGGTAATGTCTGGTACTCCAAAGCGGAAAGATCCAAGGGTAGAGGAGGCCTAGTGGCCAGACTTCGACAAAGTTCAGTGCTTAGAGTCCCAAGACCTCAACAGACTGGACCACGCAGACACCCCACTGAGAAGCCTGTTCAACTTCTAACTCAGCTCGTTGAATCCTCCTCCCTAGTTGGTGAGACAGTCCTGGACCCTTTCGCTGGAGCTGGGTCAACGCTGGTCTCAGCCGTGTTGTCAGGTCGCAAAGCTGTCGGCATAGAGCTGGTGGCGCAGTACGCAGAAATAGCTGCCGACAGGTTGGAAGAGGCAGAAGTATTGGCAGACAAGATGGAACTGATATGAAGCTCACTGAACTCTTCACTGCCCTTGGAGACTCCAACCCAACCTTTGAGGGGACTGGCTGGATCATCCACTGCCCTGGTCACAATGACTCCCAGGCTTCTCTCAGGGTTGCTCTTGGGACAGGGCTGAAGGTCATTGTCAAGTGCCGAGCTGGATGTAAGACAGACGCACTGCTGGCCACCAAGGGCCTCTCCTTCTCTGACCTGATGGAGGTGCCACGCAATATGCCTGACACTCCTTTGGCTGTCACTTCTGGTGCCATGCCTGCTGGTGCTGAGGAGCAGACCCTCATGGCTGCTTACCTTCACCAGACCAAGCAGCTCATACAAGCCTCCTCTCATGCCCGTCTTGGTGGTGAGGCTTATGACTACCTCTGGCAGAGGTTTGGCCTCAGTGTGGACCAGGCTAATGACCTGGGCATTGGTGTTGATGATGGCTCCATCTCCTATGGCCTCCTTGGCCAGGCCTACAAGGTTGTGCCTAGGGTTGTGGTGCCTTTCAAGGACTTTAGAGGCATCCCCAGAGGCTTCCAGTCCAGAGCCTTGGAGGACACAAGGGTCAAGTGGAGTGGTCCATCCAACCCTGCTGAGGGCTCTTGGAGCAAGCATGCCTTCATGGGGGCCTACACAGGCCTTGATAACATTGTGGTCACTGAGGGTCCTGGTGATGGCCTCACTGCCCATGCTGCTGGTTATGACGCCATAGCTATCAGAGGAGCTTCTCTGGCCAAGTCAGTGGCTGAGTCCGTCGTCCTCTTTGCTGAGATGGATGACAGGCCCTTTGTTCTTGCTGGCGATAATGACGACGCAGGCAGGCAGTTCAATGCTGACCTGGCTGATGTCCTCATCCCTGCTGGTTACCAGGTCTTTGCTCTAGCCATCCCTGAGCAGTTCAATGACCTCAGTGAATGGTATGAGGGCTCTCTGGACACCTTTGTCCAGGAGTTCCAGGAGGCTGTCACTGGTGCCAAGGCTGTTACCAGGGAAGCCACCAACGAGGAGGACAAGGAGGCCAATGAGGACCTCCAGCAATATGCCACTGACCATGGTCTGGCTATCTTCCTCCAGGAGTTCCTTGAAGGCAATGTCCTCCACAGTCCTGGCCTGGGCTTCTTCCTCTACCACGCTGGAGCCTGGGAGAGAGACACGCTGGACACCATACGCAACTCGGCTCATGAGGCTGCTGACCAGCTCTCTGAGGATGCTGAGGCTGAGTACGAGGCCAAGATTCTGGAGCTGGAGAGGGACAGGGCTGACCAGGACGCCTTTGACATGGCTACCAGACTCCGCGCCACCAAGAGGAAGATGGTGAAGAGGCTGAAGTCCACCAGGACGCTGGACCAGGCCCTCACAGAGCTGGCCGCCATGATCAATGTTGATCCTCAGGCCTTTGATAGCCATGGCCATCTCATCACTGTGGCCAATGGCACCATCAACCTCAGGACTGGTGAGCTGGGTCCTCATGACAGAGACCACCTAATCACCCATAGGCTTGACATTGCGTATGACGATGAGGCCTCCTGCCCGCGCTGGCACCGGTTCCTCTCTGAGATATTCCCCGGACAGGCCAAGCTGCCTCCCTACATCCAGAGGCTCATTGGCTATGGCATTACTGGAGAGACCTCTGAGCAATGCTTTGCTGTCCTCTGGGGTCTTGGTGCCAACGGCAAATCAGTCTTCACTGATACTCTCTCCAGGGTCTTTGCCTCCATATCCAGCACAACTCCATTCACCACCTTTGAGAAGAAGGCTGGAGGAGGCAGCATCCCAAATGACCTGGCTGCCCTCAGAGGCTCCAGGCTGGTCTTTGCCTCAGAGGGTGAGCTTGGCACCACCATGGCTGAGGCCACCTTGAAGAGGGTGACAGGCCAGGACCTCATTGCTGCCAGGTTCATGAGGGCTGAGTTCTTCGAGTTCAGACCCTCCTTCCTCATCCTCCTGGCCACCAATCATAAGCCCTCCTTTAGAGGTCAGGATGAAGGCCTCTGGCGCAGGGTCAAGCTCATTCCATTCTCCCGATACTTCAAGCCTGAGGAGAGAGACCACACTCTGGTTGCCACCATGACCAAGGATGAGGCTCAGGGAATCCTCACCTGGGCTGTCCAGGGAGCTGCTGAGTGGTACGCATCAGGGCTCAAGGAGCCTCCTGTGGTGGTGGCTGCCACTGCTGATTACAAGGCCACCTCTGATGACCTGGCCGGTTTCTACCCTGATGGCCCTCTGGTGAGAGGCACCAGGGATGAGGCTGTCACTCTCACTGATGCCTTCAAGACCTATGAGACCTGGGCTGATGAGGAGGAGATTCCTGACAAAGAGAGATGGGGCAGGAGAACCTTCTCAGCCAAGATGGAGGAGCGAGGTGCCTTGAGGACCAAGAAGACAGATGGTATACACCTCACTCACACCAAGACTTGCACAGAATCCCAGGCTGCTGGGGATACCTATTCAGAGACCACAACGCAATCAGACAGCATATTTGGAGGCGCACGATGATGAGCTACCCAGTACCTAACATGGAGTCGATGGAGGACCATCCTGAGGCCGAGAGCGGTCCTTACGATTACAGCCTGTTCGGTCCGTCAATGTCGATGAGAGGTTACCTCTACACTGCAGCAGCTACTGCTGTGGTTGGTGGCGTGTTTGCTGCTTCCGCTTTGTTCGCTCCTGAGATCGGAGCTGTCTGGGGTGGGCTGGCTGTGTTGATGCTCGCTGTCCAACAGATCAACAAAGCCATGGACAGGGCTTGGAGAGCGTCAAAGGACCGAACAAACTCGGAGGTGCTGGAGCGTTATCACTGGAGAGTGGGATATCGCCAGGCTGTTAAAGACGGCTTGCATCAGCGCTCATCTTGGGAGGAGCGCAGGCAGGAGGGGGGTCGGCAGCTCCCAGGCATGGAAGACAGTGCTGAAGAGGCATTTGCCCGAGAAGTGGAAGGACGATGAGTGGCATGAAGGTCTACATAGCTGGTCCCATGAGAGGAATCCCCTACTTCAATTTCCCAGCGTTCTTTGAGGCTGAAGTAGGTCTTATCAAACAAGGCTTTCAGGTGCTGAACCCTGCCAAGCGTGATGAGAAGGGAGGCTTCCGTTGGAAGCGTTGCCCGTTTGGATCGCAGGAGGAGCTAGCTGAACAGGGTTTCGACCTACGCAAGGCTATGAGAGAAGATCTGTCAATGATCTGTAACAGCGCTGAGGGTCTGGTGTTGCTGCCTGGCCACGAGGAGTCTCTAGGCGCTACTGTCGAGCTCGATCTGGCTGTCTGCTTGGGTCTGCCGGTATTCCCTTGGGGTGAGTCATGCCATCTGTGAAGATAGCTGGTGATGTTCGCACTGTGAACGTGGTAAGGACCACTACAGATTACGACGCTATATTCAACAAGGTAGCTCTAGAGACTGGGCCTCTGGCGATTGACGTTGAGGCCACTGGCCTGGATATCTTCAGCAGTAGTTACAGCCTCAGGACCATCCAGATTGCCTCCATGGCGCAGGCGTGGGTCTTCCTGGTGGAGGAGGGTGATAATGGCATGGAGGTCCTCATCAGCTCCATCTTGGCCTCCAGGCCTGTCCTGCTGGCTCACAATGCTAGCTATGACCTATTGGCCTTGGATCGCTTCCAATACCTTGACCTTGAGGAGGCCTGGTCCAGGACAGTGGACACCTATCTCTTGGCACATCTCCTGGACCCAAGGGCCAAGGCTGATGGAGGCCCAGGCCACAAGCTGGAGGCTCTGGCTGCCCATTACCTTGGAGACCCTGGTGCTTGGCAATACCACGATGAGTTGATGGACCACTTCAGGGCCAAGGGTTGGAAGATCAAGTCTCCTGAGGGATACTGCAATGTTGACATCCAGCTTCCTCTCTTCCACCAATACGGTGCTGTCGATGTCCTCCACACTGCCTGGCTGTTTGAGGTCATGGCTCCTCTGATCAAGGCTCAGGGTCTCACTGACCTCTCGGGCTTTGAGCATGAGGTGGCTAGGCTCTGTTCCAAGATGCAGCGCAAGGGCATTGCCGTTGACGCTGCTTACGCTCCAGAGCTTGGAGCCTGGCTGGATGAGCATGGTGACAAGGCCAGGCAGACTGCTGCCACCTGGGGAGTAGACAACGTCAACTCTACTGCCCAAGTTGCCTCTGCCTTCCAGACCCTGGGAGTGGAGCTGATAGAGAAGACCGACAAAGGCAACCTCTGCGTGGACAAGGATGTCCTGGAGGGCATTGAGAACCTTGACCTGGGTCCAGCCTCTGAGCTGGCCAAAGCTGTCAGTGTTGGCAAGTCAATGGGCAGGTTCCGCAAGACCTACGTCAACAAGGTCATGGACACTCTCGGTGCTGATGGGCGCTCTCATCCCTCCATCAACTCTCTCAGGGCAAGGACAGCCAGGATGGCAGTCTCAGACCCTCCTCTCCACCAGATACCTGCCAATGACTGGAGAGTCAGACGGCTCTTCATTGCCTCTCCAGGCTGCCTCATGGGCTCCTCTGATTACTCTCAAGTGGAGCTGAGAGTCTTGGGTGCCTTGGCCAAGGAGCCTGCCATCCTTCAGGCCATCAAGGAGGGAATTGACCTCCATGACCTGACTGCCCAGAGGGTAGGCATCTCCAGAAAGCTAGCTAAGATGACCAACTTCCTCATCTGCTTTGGTGGTGGAGCCAAGCTTCTGGCTCAGCAGGCTGGCATCACCCTGGTTGAAGCCACTGCTGCCATCAGAGGCTGGAAGAGGGTTTATCCCAAGGTCGCCAGATATTCCAAGAGGCTCATTGACCAGGCTGGCATGGGCAGGCTTGCTGTCACCACTGCCACTGGAAGACGCATCCCTTTGGACCGCTCCAGGATCTACGCAGCCACCAATTACACAGTCCAGAGCACTGCCAGAGATCTCTTCTGCCAGAGCCTCCTCAACCTGGAGGAAGCTGGCCTTAGTGACTTCATCCTTCTTCCCATCCATGATGAGTTCCTCTTTGAAGCCCCAGAGGCTGACATCAAAGAGGTGGCTCAAGCCATCGGAGAGGTCATGACGATGGAGGCCATGGGAGTCCTCTTTGAGGCAACTGGCGAGGTCTACGGACCAAGCTGGGGTCACGGATATGGAGCGATGACATGAGAATTCGCAACGCTGTGACCAGGGCTTATGTTTCAGGGGCCACAGAGAATATTGGGATGGATGACCAGGGCTCAGAGGGTCCAGGATCGTTTAGGGAGCCACTCAGGGGGGCTCAGTGGCTGTAGCAGATACCAAGCCTTACAGCAGAAAGAAGCGCTCTCATGCCGATATGGCTGATGAGGTCGAGGCATTGTTCGATGCTGTGGGTGTGTGGCTGATACTGACAAGCGACTATACCGGCGCTCGCTATAAGGTCGATTGGTGGGAGCCTTTGACGGGTAAACGGGGAAGCACCACGGTCGGCGACTTGAAGGCGCGGGCCAAGCTGTTGGCGAAACGTTTAGCTGAAACAGGCTCGATTGTGCCTCTAGCCCAACGAGATTTGACTGAGGGCAAAGAGTTTGATGCAGCTGAGGCTGAGGTCAAGGCCGCTAGGGCTGGGAGCTATACACCGGAGCTGGTTGTGTTCCGAGGGCGTGGGCATCCTCGTAAGAGCACTTGGAAAGACAAGGATGGGGTAGAGTTCGATTGCCGTTTCGGCGATATGAAATCGAGATCGGCCAACGGTGCGCTGCGTATGACTGGCATGGCTCCGCCGAAGTGGGACGCTGCCAGACTGAAAGCAGCTCTTGAGGAGGCCGGTAGAGAGGGCCGGGTAGGCAAATGCTCGGCTTGGACTGGGGTCTATGTGAACTCTGTCACGCCTATCACTTACAGGTGCTCTGATGGTGAGGGCTCTGACCACGACTCTAGCATAAGGCCAAACGACTTGAGCCATGGCTACGGCTGCAGAACGTGCAACCTTAGAGGCCCCATCACTATGAAGACGCTTTCTAGGCCCGGCGGTCGGGACCCTTGGGCGCCGTCTACCGTGTACCTTGTCATGTATCGAGACAAGTACGGTGCCTTGTGGTGGAAGGTCGGAATCGGCGCCGAGCTGCGTTGGGTGGACGGTGACGCAGAGCTAGTGATCCACTGGAGGATGCCGCTAGTTATGGCTCTCTATATTGAGAGGGCGGCTCTCAAGGTTGGCGGGAAGCGTGCAGACAATCACAACTACCCAGGCAGACCCACGACCGAATTGTTTGAAGATCCGATAACTGGACGTAATGAGATGTGGCGTCTTAGGGGGATGCTAGCTAGCGGCGAACTGCTGAACCTGGCAGCTTGGGACCTAGTGAAGGCTAGAGCTAAAGACGTGGCAGAAAAGGGCCACCCAGAGGGAGAGGAATCATGATGTACAAACCGAAGGCGCCAATGACAGAAGAGGGCTACCTGAACTCCAATTTGGCTAGCTTAGCTACAGACCTCAATGCACTGATTGTGCTGCTGAGAGAGACCGAGGAGCTACAGTGGTTGTCTCCTGTGGCTTCAAGCGACGCTGAGGACGCTGGGATACGCTCGAAGGGCGGACACTCTGATCCGACTGGCGATACTGCCACAGATCCCCGGCGGGGAGCGTTGAGGTCAGCGAGGAAGCGAAGCGTTGAGGGAATAGACCGAATGGCAAGGGACGTTGCAGGGCTGCGGTTTAGCCTGAGCAGCGCTCTAGAAAGATGGAGCTGAGGAGATAATATGATTGAATTGAGGATCAGAGACCAATGGGATGCCCTACCTGCCAAGTTCAGGACAGTCCAGGACCTGACAGGACCGACAACACTCCACTGGAATGGAGGAGGCACCAAGTGGGCCTCTGTGGACAACAACAAGGATGCCCAGGTCAACTGGATGGAGCGCAGGATGAGAGCGGTCCAGGGCTTCCATATGAACGGCAGAGGCTGGAGCGATTACGCCTACAGCTTTGGCAACGATCCTTGGGGTCATTACCTCTGGGAAGGCAGAGGCCTCAATGTCAGGACAGCCTCACAAGGCACCACTGTTGGCAATGACACCTCTCATTCCATCTTCACTGCCACTGGCCTTGGTGACCCTCCTGTCCTCCAGGAGTCCGTTGACAACCTGGATGAGTCTGTCCTCTGGATTGCCAACAACACCAATGCTCAGGACCTGACAGTGGGGCACAGGGACTGGAAGCAGACAGCCTGCCCTGGTGACTTTCTCTATGGCCAGCTCTCTGAGCTGAATGCTGAGGATGAGGAACCTGGAGCAGTGGACCCCACACCAGGAGAGCCTGTGGTTGATTCCATGGGTCCAGTTGTGGCCATCTTTGACCAGGCTGGTGGCTATGCAGTCTGTGATTACCTTGGTGAGGTCCAGGTCTTTGGCACTGCTGCCCACAAGGGAGACATGGACGGCACTGTCCTCAACGAGCCCATTGTGGACGCTGAGGCCACTCCATCAGGCCAGGGCTACTATCTAGTGGCCTCTGATGGAGGTGTCTTCACCTTTGGGGACGCTGTCTTCATGGGAGGCCTGGGCCATCTTGACCTCGTGGCGCCAGTCATCTCCATTGAGGTTGAGCCTGGTGGCTACTGGCTGGCAGCCTCTGATGGAGGCATCTTTGCCTTTGGTGGAGCTGACTTTGAGGGCAGGCCTGTGGTGGTCTGAGAGTGTGCTACACTTGAACTGAATGCCATATTTCACAACTCAGGAGTCACTGAATGAATCCAGACAACCTTCCAACATCCATCATCCTCTCTGCCAAAGCTGGAGACAGCGCCGCTCAGGCTGCTATCATGGACAGAGTGGACCCATTTATCAAGACAGCAGTGAAGAAGGTAACTACCACCCATCTGGACCCTGAGGACTTCCTCCAGGATGCCCGGCTGGCTGTGCTTGAAGCTCTCCAGAGGTTTGACCCTTCCAAAGGCCATCCCTTTGAGACCTTTGTCTTCCTGCTCATCAAAGGCACCATCCTCAACAGGGCTGGTGACTACTACCAAGGAGCCACCGTCCCGAAGACCAGGCTCCAGCAATACTGGTCAGCAGTGTCCAGCACTGCCACAATCCTGGAGGCCAGAGAGGTCTCTGATATGGATCACCTAACCTTTGATGCCATCCACAACCTGGTGACAGATACTTGGAGCCTGGATGCCATGGAGAGTGGTGAGGACAGTGACAATGAGCCTGCTGATGGTGATTTCAACGTCAGCCAGTTCTCCAGGCAAGACTGGATTGCTCCGAACATCACAGAGGACCAGCCTGACTTGGAGGAGCTGCTTGAATGCCTTGCTCCCAGGGACAGAATGGTCCTGGAGATGGCCTATGGGCTCACTTATGGTGATAGCATGAATGACTATGAGGTTGGTCAGGCCCTCGGGATTGACCGCTCAGGAGTGAACCGAATACGCAACAGGGCTCTGAAGGCCCTCAGAAGCATCCTCAAGGAGGATCAGCAATGACCAACAACAAGCGCAAGCCATATGACCACCTCACCGATGAGGACAAGCCCGCAAGGCTCTTCTCCACTCCTGGTGTGATCCCCTTGGACCCTGAGCCCAAGCCCATGAACCCAACCAAGGACCTATTCCAGGCCCTCAGGGCAGGCTGGGGAGATGATCCCCATGACGATGTCTGAGCAGTCCAAGGTCACCAGGCGCATCTCCAGAGCTGGCCAGGCCATCCTCAGGAAGCGTGGAGGCTTCCACACAGGCACCAAGTATCAAAGGCTACAGCAGCAGTCTTGGGCAAAGGAGGAGGCATGACAGTCTCAGGACCAGTCCCAGCGGGCCTGGAGCGCTTCTATTGCAACCGATGCCTTGACGCAGTGGTGGACACACTGCCCGAGGCAGAGGTTCAATGCTCGAAGGGCCACAAGTGCTCCACCAAGCCCTCCAAGAAATATCTGGAGGAATATAGCTGAACTCGCCTAGAAGCCCTGCCGACATGGTAGGGTGAAGCTTCAGAAGTTCTACCAACCCAGGAGATCACAATGACAATGGCAGCAAGAACCCGAGCCCATGACAACATGATGCTAGGAGCATCAAATATGACAGTAGACACTACTAACGCAGTTGACGCAGCCATCGAGGCTGGAGCGCTCTTCAAGGTGCACTCAGAGCCTCTGACGGTGAGCGGTGAGACACCTGCGATCAAAGAAGGCAAGTACAAGGGCGACCCTATCCAGAAGATCCTCCACCGTATCCAGCCTGATGGCACCATCAAGGTCCTCAACGTAGTCCACCCCAGCTTCCCTGAGTCCAATTATCTCCAGTTGTTTGAGACTGCTGAGGCCCTCTTCCCTGAGAGCACTACGGCGGTAAAGGTCATCGACGACGGTGAGCAGGTCATGCTCACTCAGGAGATTGGCTCTGAGATTGACCTTGGCGGTGGTGACACCATCAGGCCTCACCTACTCTGGACAGGAAGCCTCAACTCAACCTGGGCGACAGGCTGCCATGGTCTGGCTCACAGGTTCTTCTGTGCCAACCAGTTGCCTTTATCCAAGGCGCATATATCGGCTAGGCGCACCTTGAACCACGATTCTATGTTTGCGTACCGTAGCCAGATCTTGGCTCAGGTTATGGATCGTATGGCTGTCTTTATTGAGGGTGTCTCTACGCTCAAGTCAATCAAGATCAGTGGCGTTCAGTTTCTGAAGATCCTATCTGAGATCATGCCTGAGCCTGGCGAGGATGCTCACACCAAGACCATCAACACCTTCGAGCGCAAGCTGGCTGCCGTGCGCTACTACTGGTCTGAGGAGTCTGATGGTCCTGCTGCCGGTACTGCGTGGGCTGCCTTCAATGCTGTCCAGTCAGCTGAGAGTCATGACTTCACTGAGGGCAAGGCCCAGGTCAAGCGCCAGGTTGAGATGGTCATGAAGGAGCAGCAGCCAATGGCTGAGGCCATGAAGGGCCGGGTGCTGGCTGGCGTCTGATCCTCCATCCCATACCAAGCCTCCTGGCCCTTGCTCCTATTGGAGTGAGGGCCTGAGGCAGTGACAAGGAGGTTTGATATGACAAGTGAATCCAAGAGGCTTGACCAGCAGGCTACTGCTGCCGTCAGCATCGTGGCTGAGGCCCTGTGCTACGCAGAGACCTGGGAAGAGGCCATTGATGATCTGGCTCAGTTGTTTGATCAGAATCCCATCACCATGGCTGACCAGACCGAGACCATGATCCAGAGAGCTGCTGGCATCCCTCTTCCAGCTACCATTGAGCAGAAGCTGGAGCTGGTCCAGTTGGCTCTGGAGGATCACAGGGAGTCTGACCAATGACAGTCAAGCGATCCACCATCAAGGGCCAGGGCCTAAGAGACCAGCGTAGAGAGGCTGGCTGGCTCTATGAGGACACCTTTGACGTACCTGGGAAGCGCTACAAGCTGATCAAGCGCAGAGAGTTCAAGGTTCGTGGTGAGCGTGGTGCTCACTTCAGGTTCCATGAAGTCGTCACTGACCCGAATGGAAACATTAGCATCACTGCCTTCGGGGGTCCTAAGCATCATGGACAGTGGCGCTCCTTCAGGCCTGAGGCCATCACCACTGTCCTCAAGGCCCTTCCTAGATAGTGCACAGATTCCTAGATTCTGGGGATACTTACTTGAGAGGGAGAACTACTCCTCTTGAGCCTCCTGAGCCTCTGGGCCAAGCCCTATGAGGTGGCCAAGCTCAGGCACTCAGTGAGGACCTCACCAGACCCTAGCCAAGTGGTTGAATCACGCTGCTTGAACTAGGTATCAGAGGCCCTCACTTCATTCCTTGCGTAGCTCAAAGCAGTAGAGCGTCACTGAGAGGCTGCCCTTTGATCAGGGCAAGCCTCAGTGAGGACGCTGGTGCAACTCCAGCCCAAGGATCTATTAACAAAGGGACGCACCATGACAGCCAGGGCCTGCACAATAGGAGGGTGTCTGGCTGTCTCTCCCAGTGGGGCTTCAAGATGCCCAGGACATGCTGCTGATCAAGACAAGCAGGCCAAGGCCAGGAGAGCTTCAGCTCCGGGAGATGGAGCAGCCCGAAGAAGGGGCAGGCTACTCCACAAAGAGGGTGGAGGCCAGTGCAATCATTGCTGCAGCTTCTTCGGCATAGGGGGAGGCCAAGTTGATCACGTTGTCCCGCTCTCCAGAGGTGGCTCTGATCTTGAGACCAACCTCCAAACCCTGTGCACCCAGTGCCACAAGGCCAAGACCTCAAGGGAAGCAACCCTCAGAGCTGCCACTGTTCGTGGTGGAGGGGTGTGGGGAAGGGCCTCATAGGGGGCTTTGACCCCTCGGCTCCCCCGCCCAATCTCCA